>PR_CR_10_Liq_1_inCRDRAFT_1000053_pt1 | contig 57402 bp, 56 predicted proteins | sample PRCRCaboRojoPR_3_FD_10241 | JGI IMG/M metagenome (IMG submission 10241) | reverse complement strand
AAAAAGTGGAAGACCTGGGCATCGATCCCAGTGCCTCTTGCATGCTAAGCAAGCGCTCTACCATTTGAGCTAGACTCCCGCTTACCATTCCGATCTAAGAAGTGTATTTATATTTAACAATTACTTGTTTCTAGACCTAGTGAAACTGGAAAATGTTCTTTTAGCTGAAAAGCAGTTTTTGTTTGGACTGAAAGAACGCTTTTTCCTAAAAAAAGAAGACTTGATGTTTGAAATTTGTAAGTTGATGGGTTTAGGGTGGTTCGGTGCAAGTTTTTTGACTGAAGAACTTCTAGGCATGATTTTGGGCGGTGAATGCACCTTGCTGAGCTTAAAAGGGTCTTTTTCTTCAATGACTTCAGGTGAATTGCTAAGTAGCCTTGAGTTCGTGGTTCTAAATGAACTCTGTGCTAGGTTTCTAACCTGGGGTATTTCTAAGAGTGGCTTGCAAAAAGCACTGAACTTAGGCGCTAGGTACTTTTGAGTTTCTAACTGAGTAAGTTTTTGGTACGTTTTAGAAAACTCCACTGTCCAAGTTTCCTTGTCAAAGGGGACCTCTAGGAAAGTTTTGTAAACATGACTGTGCAGCAGCTCAATCACCTTGCACACTAAGTTGTTGTACTTAGTTTCTAGGAACCTTGTTGCAAACCCACTGTAAATAGACATTATTTCAAAGTAACCAAAACAAACTCTTTGCTACAGACTACTTTGAAGGTGTTTTTAGAGTGCTTAAAACAGCCAAGAGTTAACACTTAAGTTAAATAGGAAAGCAGAATTCTTAGTTGTACACTCTAACCATATTTTACGGATGGTAAAGAGCGCCTCTAAGAAGAAAACCCCTGAATCTCTCCAAAAGCTCAAGGCACGTATTGAAGCCGACAAAAAACAAACTGAGCAAAAACGCCAAGAAAGAGAAGCTTACCTCCAAAAACTCCAAGAAGAAGCTGCACAAAAAGCCGAAAAGTACCTTGTCGAGTACATCGAAAATGACAATCAAGAACTCGCCAACAGAAGAAAAGCCAAAGAAGAAGGCAACTTCTACGTGCCTGCAGAAGCCAAAGTGATCCTTGCTATCCGCATCAAAGGTATCCGCAATGTACCTCCTAAAGTCCGCTCTATTTTGCGTTTATTCCGTCTTATCCAAATCCACAGCGCTGTTTTCATCAAAAACAACAAAGCCACTATGAACATGCTCAGAATCGTGGAGCCTTGGGTTGCCTACGGATACCCTAGCAGACAAACCATTTCCAAGCTCATCTACAAGCGTGGGTATGCCAAAATCGACAGCCACAGAGTCCCACTTACCGAAAACTCTTTTGTGGAACAAAACTTAGGGAAATACGGCATCAACTGCGTTGAAGACTTAGTTCACGAGATCGTGACTTGTGGTCCACACTTCAAGCAAGCTAATGCCTTTTTCTGGAGGTTCAAACTCAGCTCCCCTAAAGGAGGAATTACTCACAAGAAAACCAGTTACATCCAGGGAGGAGACTGGGGCAACAGGGAACAAAAGATCAATGCTCTTGTCGCCAAAATGATCTAACCTTAACTAATCTAGAGCACATAAATGGCCACTTACACAGGCTCTTGTCACTGCAAAGCAGTCACTTTTGAGTTTGACGCACCTTTAGATTTGACGGTCATTAACTGCAACTGTTCAATTTGCACTGTTAAAAACAACAGTCACGTCATAGTTCCTGAAGCAAACCTTCGAGTATTGTCAGGACAAAACAACTTAACAGAGTACAGATTCAACACAATGCAAGCCGTGCACTTGTTTTGCAAAACTTGTGGAGTCCAACCTTTTTACAAACCCAGGTCGAATCCTGACGGCTACGGAGTAATTCATTCCTGCATAGACACTTCCCCTGCTCGTTCTGTAAGCTTTGAGTCTTTTGATGGTCGCAACTGGGAAGCTGCTTTTGAGTCTTCTGATATTTCTAAGTATTCTAAAAGTTAGTTATTTATACCTAAGTCTGGTGTTATTAAACTTCTGTCTTTCTCTAAGTTGCAACTCGTCAGGATCGACAACAGGCCACTGCAGACTTAAAAACTTATCACTGCTTGCGTAGAACTTAGAAGGGTCAGCTTGCATTTCAGCAGATATTTTTTGTTTCATCACTTCAGTGTAATTGAGTTTTTGGCCGCTGTAAATGTAGTACTCTTCGTTTTCAGGTTCCATTCTCACGTACTCCAGGGGTTTGTTTGACTTACTTACTTCGCTGTCTTGCTTAATTTTTTGCCTGTGGAGTTTACTAAAGTCTTTGGGGGGTTCTTTAGTTCTTAACAAAGCAGAGTACTTGGGGTTCTTGCAGTCTAGGGGGAGTTTGTGTTTCTGTTTCTGTTTCTTAGGTGCTTTTTGAGTTTCTTCTTCCCTGGGCAATGTTGTAGTCCCCTGAGTAGTTATTTCGGGTTCGTTTTGCGAAGAACGCCTTGTGAGGTCTTGCAGCTTCACTCTAGCTTTTGCTGGTTTTCCAGTTATGTCTTCTCTAGTTAAAGCGTCTCCGTACTTCCTTTCAAGTAAGTCTAGTTGTTCAGGGTCAGGAGACAAATTGAACTCTTTTATGAACTTTAAGCGCTCACATCTTTTGATTTCCATTAAAGTGTGCAAGGTGTTCATTAGCTCTTCACTTACTTTTTGTTTAACGTATAAGTCAGGCTTCATTAGGATTTTGCTCAGTTTGCCCCTTAACTTGATTCTTCTAAGGTCAGGTCCAAAGCTAAGGTAGTACCTAGTATCCCAAATAACTTGGGAGTTCATCAAGAACTTAGAACTGGGAGTGTTGGGCTCAGCAAGAGGGATTCCTTCCATCATGCGTTTTATTCCGCCCTCTGCTATTCCTTCTATTACGTAAATCCGGCTTTCTGCGTCTATAAGCACGAACCCAGTTAAAATGTCTAAGTAGGGGTCCTCTAGTTCTTCTTGGGTTAGCTTGCGTGAACTCAAAGCACTTCGGCTGTGGACTTCTAGATTCAGCGTTTCGCAAGAAATCTGCACTTGTAAATCCTGAATCTTCTGGACGAGTTCAGGGGACCTGTAAGGAATCACGTACACAAGTCTTCCGTAAATCATTGGAGGAGGAGGAGGGGGTTCTTGTTCTTCTTGAGGTGGAGTCTCTGGCTCTGGAGTAGGTACTTTCTTTTTCTTGCCTCCCATATTCACTTAACTGTTATAAACAGATCCTGTGCAATCCATAAGTAGTAGCTTTAAAGTATTAGTTCACAATAATAAATACTTTCATTGATATTACTTGCAATGCAAGAAAAAGATAACAAAACACACTCCCGGAAAAACCTTTTCCAACCAAAACCCAACCAAACCATCAGTGCTAACGCTCCAGAATTCAAACCAACCCCCAAACAACAACGCCCCCGCGAAAAAAAGCCTAAAAAAGTCCCTTTTGACTTAGGCTTTAAATTTACTGAAACCAAACAGACTAGACCAGTTCGGATGTCTAGAGGTTACAGAAAAGGAGTATCAGACCTGACTCTCAACCCTTACTACAGGTTTTCACTCAAACCCCAGGCATGCTGCTCTGACTACCACCTAGACCCAAATGCTCCTATTGACTGGGACAGTGTAGCAAAAGTCACTCGTCTGGTGACTCACGAGTATACATGTCCTATTTGTCTAGAGCACACGTACACTGCTGGACGAGTCAACAAGTGTGGCCATTGTTATTGCTGGCCTTGCGTCATTCGCTACTTCTGGGCAACTGATGCGAAGAAATGCCCAGTGTGCCACGTGGAGCTCAGACCTCCCAACCTAAGGCCTGTTGAAGTGGTTAAAGTTGAGCCTGTGCACGAGAACTCTTTTATCTCTATGAAACTAATGCGCAGAGAAAAAGGCAAACTAAGCATTCTAGCTTGTGGAGAGAACCTTACTGGACAAGTTGTTGAAGGCTTTGTAGAAAACAGGTCAAACCAAAGTATCTACAACAGAGTAAACGTTTACACTCATGGAACAGACGACTACAATAGACAACTCAAGGAAATCCAAGAAGAACTCAAAGTTACTGAGGACTCTTTTGAACACTCTGCCCTCCAAAAAGCCTTGAAAAACCTTAAAAAGGAGTCAGAAGAGTTAGTTGAAGTGCCTGAACTAGAAGTGCTTCCTGAACCCCCTCGGGACACCTCAGTTTTCTATTACTTTTACCAATTATCAGACTCCCAACCTTACTTCCTGCACCCGCTAAACGTTAAAATGCTGCTTAAGCATTACGGTTCTTTTTGCGAGTTTCCAGCACTGATTCGGTCCAGAGTATTTGAAGTGACTCCTGTTTACATCACAGAAACCGAGTACAAAACATACAGGTTTTTGACCCACATTGCAAAAGGGGCTACAGTTTTTCTAGTGGAACTAGACATGAAGAAACTAGTGAGTGCTCAGGTGTTTTCAGAGTTTAAACCAGAACTCGAAAAAAGAAAGCAGTCCAGAATCCGCGCCAAGAAAAAAGAAGAAAGAACCCAAGCCATGATAGCTAGACGCAGAAAAGAAGAAGAAGAAGCCAACAACTTACTAGTTGCTTACTTCCAAAACCCCCAAGTTGCCCAAGTCAAGCAAGAAGAACAAGTAAAGCCTCAAGAAAGCTCAAGCAGTGAAGAGGAGTCCAAAAGCATTTGGAGTTCCTTCGGACAAGTCCTAAAAGAACCTCCCAAACCCAGACCTCCTCCCAAGAACCCTCCTAAAAAAGCTGAAGACGAAGAAGATTCACCTAAGCCAACTCTTTTCGACTTACTCAAGTATAAATCACAGAAGTAATATGTGTTTGAATAATAATGGCGGCTAGTTTCCAACTATTGTACGACAGAGTTAAAACATTTGACTTCAAAGCTTTGAGTTTGTGTAGAAGCAAAGACATGCTAGGCTACATCACTGACACCAATACTATTGTTATCAAAAGGATTTCTCACCAAACCCAAACTATTTCTAAGTTCAACAACCCTTCCCCTGGAGTAGCTATGACTTTTAAGCAAGACGGAAACTGCATAGTTTTGATTACTGACTCCGAAATCCTTATATTTGGACTTTCGAGTTCAGGACTTACTAAACTCTACTCCTACCCTAACAACATCAATGGCTTAAAAAACATCCAAGCAGTCAACTCCAACAAAAGGCTTTTGTGGGCAGACTTCCCTGACCCAGTTGACTTACCGCCTAGTGAACCAACCATACCTATAGTTAACTACCCAGAAAAGCCCAACTTGGGTTACTCGCTTTTGCTAGTTAACGACTCCAAAAACATATCATTTTTCGTAAACGGAGTGTTTCCTCTAGGTTACTTTTCACCAAAGAACCTGTTGGGGGAATCTGTTTCGATTCTTGAAATGGACTTTAGCAAAGACTTTTCGTGGGTTTCTTGTGTGGTTCAAAAGGATTCAGGGACTTCACTGGCAGTTGTAGACACTCAAATTCTAAACTTGAAGAGCTGCGAAATTATGGAAGTCGGAAGTATATTTTCTGTGTGTGTGGACCTTTTCAACATGATCAAAAAGGAAATCATGAACGTTAAGAAGGACTGGGCAAAAGCTGTGGAAGGTTACAAAAACAAGTACCTGTACCCTATTGAAAGCGAGAGTTTTGGCAATTCAATTCAAGAAATTCTTTTTAAGTTCTTGACTACAGGGGTAATGGAGGAGTCTTTAAGCAAGTTCATCAAAGAAGAAATGCAGAACTTGAAAAACATCACACAAACTATCCAAGTAACTTTTACCTAGAAACTAGACATGGCCTTTAAGAACTTGTACGTTTTCATCCTGCAAGAAATCTATCACCCTTCCCAGAAAATCAAACTACAAATTTCTGTACTTAAGGGCTACGCTGAATGGCCCGAAAAGTACAGCCCAATCAACTTAAGTCTGGATAAACTTTGCCAGCTTCTTTCAAACACCAACAGTTTCTGCAACGAGTGTGTTTACCTTATGGAAACTCTTCCTAAAGTCCACTCAGATATAAAGAACTACCTTAACTGGCTGCACAATTGTAATCCATAAAAAGGGTTCATTAAAATCAACAAAGAAGACGAAGAAGGAGAAGCTCCAGAAGAACTCCCAGTAGACACTAACCAACTCATAAAGTTCGTTCAAAAAAACTTAGAGCTAGAGTTAGTTTCTTCTTCAATTACTAGGTTCATGTTTAACTTCCAGCAACTCTTCACTAAGTTCAGAAACGAAACCTTTAAAACTTCTTCCCAACTAACTCCTTACTTCGAAGTCACTAGTTTGGAGTCCCTGGGAAAGGAACCACTGGACTTTATAGCTTTGTCTAAAAAAGAAGTAGCTTACGCATACAACGGAGCTGTGCACTTTAAAGGGCAAAGTGTTAAGTCTGCATACTTAACTGCTTTGAAGTGGTACAAAGGCAGTGTTGTACTTGCTGAAAAAGGAAAAGGAATCAGTTTGATTAGTAACGAAAAGCTCGAAAGGGAGTTTTCCGAACCAGTAGAGTCAATTGAACTTAGTGAGGAAACAGGGTTGCTGTGTGCCTTAGTGAACGAAAGGAATCTTAGAATCTACGACTTAGAAGACACTGAGTTCAGAGTTTTGGAAGAAATTTAAACATAATTTACGCTACGTAAGCAAGGTAGGCATTTAGTTCTGAGTCTGGAAGTGACAAAATAAGGGAGTTCCCTTCCTAAGTGTAAGTTACAGGTGTTTTTTCGACTTTTTTAAGAATGTTGAAAGCGGTTTTGGCAGCTCGTGCATTTTGGGTGTAAAAAACCCAAGTTAAGCAGTGAAGATCTCCTTGGTTCGGGAGCATAGACAAAAAGTCCAGTATGTCTTGCTCAGACTCCAAAACCCTTTCAAGTTCCTCATAAGTAACTTCTAAGTCTTCGCAGTCTTCCAAAAGGTTTTTGACTTTAAGGCGAGTAAGGAGTCTGTAAATAAAGTGAATGTTTTTCCCTTCGTCCCTGAACACTTTGTTTTTGAAGTGGTAAGTGTAAAGCTCGAAACTTCTTGAACTTCTCCACTGCTGGGCTTCTCCTATAAGACTTGAGTAACTTCCTATTTCGTCGTCTAGCACAGCACAGTCCACTAAGTTTTGGGTGTAGTCCAAAAACATACTTCTCATCTGGTACTCAGATTCAGTTGCTGGGAGGCTCAACAAGTTATCTAGCAAAGGCTGATGCTTAGACAACTCGCATTTAGCAATTACCTCTCCGGTGTCCAAGTCTGCAAAAACATCCCACCACTGGGGTCTGTGCTTGAAAAGAGGGTTGTTGACTCCTGCTATGAAAAACTGTTTGTTAAGGAAGTCTAGTTGGTTAAGGTGGGCATATGGAAACAAGTAGAACTCAGCTATTCCCGCTAGAGGAGGACTTACTAGTTGGACCAAGGCACAAGTTTTAGTAGAAACTTCCCAAGCTGTTTTTTTGCTGTAAAGTATAATCTAGTTAGAACTCACTCTTTTTTCTTTTAGGATGGAGTCGTATAACAGCATTAACTTTTCTCCAAAGACCGCAAACAACGAGTGCACAGGTACTGAAACAAGCTCTCCTAACTCCAAAGTGCAGTCAATCTCCAAAGCTACTTTGCGGTCTAGGACTTTTAGTTCTATGACTTGGTTCACTAGCCTTTTTAGAACTTACTCGTCTTTCTGGAACTTAGAATGTAGCCACTTTTCAATTCTAGCTTTTTGAGGACTTAAATGAGGAATGCTTTTCCAGTTGGCTTTGTTCAAAGAGGAGTAAAGAGCTTTTAAGACTCTACAAGGGTCAGGCCCGTTGACAACTAAGTCTAAAGCGTTCAAAAGCAAGTTTCTGTAACTTGCAAAGTACTTGTTGGAACTCAGCACTCCTAAAGAGACTATGCTTGCCCCTCTAGTTTTGGACTTGTCAGGAATTACCATAGCTACACTAATTCCAAACATCACTTCAGTTTCAAGTACTTTTTCTTTGATGAAATTGGAAGAAGAGTTACAAGGAGAGTCAAAAGGGAAGTTTAAAAGTTCTTCAAGTTCGTCAGCAGTGTTGCTGACCACGTGGAGTCCTAAGGCCTGCCCTTCTTCTGTGTAAAGCGACGCAAAAGATTTTTGTAGTCTTGTGAACTGCAGGTCTTTGTGGACTTTACTGCTTATACTTTACATTTGGTAGTTTACTTGCTGGTTCTGAGAAACCTCCAGGAACCAAGTTTCTTTGCCTCTCCTGAACAAAAGTTGCCCACTAGCAACTAGTTCCCAATCCTCAGTGTACTTGTAAAGTTCAACAGTGTGCTGGGTTTCGCAAATCTTAGAAAAGTTAGGGTGCTTGGTTAAACAGGGTTCAGCTTTGGCCATTCGCAGAATGAAGATTGAAGAGTCAGACAAAAGGTTGTGCAAGCCTTCTGGAAGGATGTAAGGAGCTAGGTCTCTACTTATGCAATACTCTTCTAAAGTGAATGGGTGACTAAACTTGACTACACTGCCTTTGTTTTCGTTGAACTCCCCTAAAAATACCAGTTCTGCCATCTATACAATTGCATAATGGCACTAAAGCATGAACTAAGCAAACTTTACAGAAACTTAATTTCAAAAGCTCACCAGTTACCTCCTAAGGTTAAAAACCGAACAATCACAGATATTGAGTCAATGTTTGCTGACTACGAGTCTGTAAGTTCAGAAGCCCTTCTAGAAGACATTAAGACCAGAGCCCAAAACAAACTGCTGATTCTAGACATGTCTTTGCCAGAACCTTCCCAAGCAGAACCCAAAGACATTCCTGGAGTTAAGAAGTACCACATGAAAGACGGAAAACTCACTGAAGGCGCCCCAGCTTCGAAGTTCAAACCTGACTACTCCAACTGGTACGCTGGAAATGTTGACCCACAAGATCTCAAAAGACACAAAGAACTACTTGACAGACAGCACTTTATGGGACCATTTTGGGAAGGAAGACCAAGGAACCCTAGCATTTTGGACGAAGAAAGCCCTAGGTACCACAAAGTAGAGCCTGAAAAGCCCCCTCCTGAAGAAAAACGCAAACAAAAAGAGTCGGAGTCGTTTGAGTATGTCAAAAGGTAACTTTAAAATGGCTTATAACCCCCAAGAGAGAACTGCCAAGTTAGAAGAATCGCGACAAAAGTTCTTTGACGAGTCGCGGTTTGACGCTTACAAACCAAAGTACGGACTGTTTTCAGCACAGGGACCACTTGCTGTAGGAGAAAACAGTTACTCAAAGGGAACTCTTCCTAGAAAGCTCCCTGATGGTAGTGTGGAAACTCAACCCAGGAACTTCTTAGCTTCAGGAAACAAGCGCGGAAAAACTCCTGACGTTTACTTCAGCTCAGTCTACGCTTACCCCAAGGAACCGTACAAGAACCCCGAAAGACCTCAAAAAGACATCATGGAAAGGGCCAAAAGAATGATAAAAACCCACGAAACTGCCTTTAAACCTGGAGGGCCTGTGAAGCAAAAGTTCACTGACTACGAGCACAAGTCCGAAGAAAAGCTAATGAAGAAATCTAGACGTTTGGAAGACGGAACAGTGGCAACGGAACCCAAGAACTTCTACACAAGTCCTCCAAAAAAAGGAGCACCGAACACCACTCCAGGAACTGCTTTTACAGCTAACTACGAACACATACCAGACCCATACGAAAGGAAACACTTACTCCAAAGCGAAGAAAAAAAGAAAAGCAAAGCCAAAATGCAAGAAGCCCCCTTCAAGTCAATGGCCTACGGAAGAAGAAGCTTCTTTGACGACAAAAAAACCTATGGAGAAGATGTTGAACTCAAAAAAAAAGAAAAACCTCCCAGACAAGTCGCCACTGCTAACCACGACAGACCATTTATGCCCAACAACCCCACCAAAAAAGGCGCTACCATTGGAAAGTTCCCAGACTACATGCCTAATCCCCCTAAAGAAGTTAAGCGCAAACAGCCCAGCAGCGAAGTCCCTTGGAGAACCAGTTACCGACAAGTGTCTAAGCCCTCTCCTTCTGTGAATAGTATCGTTTCGAATCTCAGGTCTGAGTACCCTGCTCTTAAAAGGTTAAGATAACTTTCATTATAAAGATGAACAACACACCTCTCTATTTATATAGTTTCACTAACCTAGGAGAGGCCCTTGAAGACACCCTGGAGCACTTTATGAAAGAACTCCAAATTGACGAAGAACTTAAAAACACCTTTATCAGCAACTTTTACGCCACACTAGAAGAAACTATGAACCAGTTTTCAACTGAAAGAGCTGTGGTATCTGGGTACTTGGAATCTTACCAGCACTTAACCAGCACATGGAAGTTCTGGATCAAAAACGCTTCCATCATGTCCAGCTCCGTAGAACTCAACTCTAAAATGCTTAAAATCATTGCTGTGGAGTCGAATCAAGAAAAAGGAACAACCCAAGAAAAAGAATTTGTAAGTTCAAAGCCTTATAAAAAACGTAAGTCTAGGTAGCCTTACACTTATTAAGTTACAAATTAGGACACTGTACTGAGAGCTCGGTTAAAGGAATGTAGCGCACAGACATTTCGTTTTGCACAGACACTCCTCCTTCGAAGTCTTTGTCCACAATAGTCATTTTTTGGTTTTCAGAAACCCCAACTGGAGCTATGAGTCTTCCTCCACACTTAAGCATGCCCAGCAAGTCCACAGGGATCTCTTCACAGCCTGCTCCTACATGAATTACATCGAACTCTCGCAACAGTGTGTGTCTGGCGTCTCCACATACAAAGGAAACTTTGTTGGTGTCTAAGTAGTGTTTGTAGTTTTTGGAAATGTTTTGTATGGACATCTCCACTAGTTGAGGAACGTGGTCTATGCCTACTACTTTTTGGGCACCCAATTCAGCAAAGGCCACACACAAGTAACCACTTCCAGAGCCTACGTCTAGCACAGTTTTGTCAAGAATGTGGTCTTTGAGTTTTTCAAGTGCCCAAGCGTGCATATGCGGGGCTGAGATGGTAGCTCCAAACCCTATTTGGGAAGGTTTGTCTCTAAAGGCTTCTTCAGACTTAACAACAAAGTCCTTTCTGTTGATTTTGAGCATGAGTTCTTTGACTTGAAGAGAACTGATGGTGCCTTTTTGCCAGAGGTGTTCAATGAGTTCTTGGTGAGAAGAAAACATTTATTAGTTTATAGGAATATTATCTTCGCGCAGTTTGCGTTTGTAGAGCTCCAGGTTTTTGAGTTTGTCAAGGAGTTCTTGTTCTTTGTAGTGGATGTTCCAAAAAAAGTACTCGTGGACCGAAACTCCGAAAAGCAAAATAAGTTCACTCTTTGTTTCTTTCAAGACCTGCTTTGCACTTTTAAGCCAGTAAGTCCTGTCCTTTCTGACTTTTTCTATGATTTTCTTAACAATAGGTCTCATTTATCGACTATTTAATTGCCACAAAGACAACGTTTAGAAAGGTGGCAGCCTTAATAATCATAAAATGGCATCGAGTGTAATGAGCTCAGTCAATCCTATGCCTAAATACAAGTTGGTGTTTCTGGGGGACATCTACGTAGGCAAGACCTCAATAATCAACCGATTCATGTACGACACTTTCGACACTAATTACCAAGCCACCATCGGCATAGACTTCCTTTCTAAAACGATGTACTTAGAAGACCGCACAGTAAGACTGCAGCTTTGGGACACTGCAGGCCAGGAGCGGTTCCGCTCACTAATTCCCAACTACATCAGAGACTCCTCAGTGGCAATCATAGTATTTGACGTTACTAACAAACAGACTTTCGTCAACGTAGACAAATGGATTGAAGACGTAAGAGCTGAGCGAGGCAGTGACGCTTTAGTGATCATAGTAGGCAACAAAGTGGACAAGGTCGAAGAAAGAAGTGTGACTTTCGAAGAAGGAAGCAAAAAGGCCAGAGAACTAGATGCTGAGTACATCGAGTCCAGTGCCAAAACTGGAGATAACATTAAACAGTTGTTCACTACTGTGGCAGGAGCTTTACCCCAAGCCAACTCTACTCCTCAAAAGAACCCTGACGTAGTAGACATCCGCATAGGCCAGAACAACAATCACCAAAATGTGCAGGAGCGCGAAGGGTGTACTTGTTAGTAATAAAATGGATTTCAACGACTTAGACGAAGGGAACTTCGCAGATACTGAGTTGTCGGACTTCGAAATAGTCCAGTTAGACCCCATAAAAGAAGTCATAAAAGAAACTAATCAAGTTATGGAGAAAATAGCTAGTCAAATCGACCTTGAACAGCATGATCTAGAAACCCAAAGATTGCAGCTGCGCAGGTCATTAGTAAGTAGTTTTAAAGGAGAAGAGGCCTTATGTGAAGTAGAAGAAGCTGAAAGCAGTGCTGAAAAAACCCCTTTAACCGCACTTACTAGGGAGGAAAATGTTAGGCACTTAGAACTCAACTTTCGAAATACAAATATGCCCAGTAGTTCTGGGGAAGAAACCTCAACCGAAATACCTAAAGAAATGACATACATTGAAAAAGCCAACAAAAGGATTCCTAAACTCACCACTAAGTTTCTGCCCAAAACGAACTTTATCTCAAAAAAAGGCAACCGGAACACAATTTTGCAAGCAATAAGTAAGTGTGAGCTTTTGAAGTCAGCAGACGAAACCTGGCGCAAAAGTGCCTTCAAAGCACTGGTGGCGTACCCTGAATCAACTGACTTTGTAGTGGCTTGGTACTCCCGGTTCAGCGAAGATAAAATGTTTGCTATTTACAGGTTCAAAAAAGCTACACAAAAAGGGATCAAGCTGTTAGGTTACGGTTTTCCTGACCGGTTTTTCCTGTCATCTGTGGTGCAGAGCTTTTCTTTTAACTTAAACCATCTTGAATTTGAAGAGTCTGCACACAAGATAGATGCTGTGGAACTCAACCAGCAACACTTAAGTTAAATTGGATGCCATCTTTATAATGGAAAAGGTCAAGCAATTTCTGACAAGAGGAGAAGTAGAGTTCTTAGTAGTAACCTCTGGAATATACGTTTCTTACCTATATTTTGGCGTGCTCCACGAAAAAATGTAACATTTACTTAGTTACCACCCCAAAGCCTCTCAAGACAGATTCAACTTTCCTGAGTTCGTAGTGTTTGTTCAATGCTCGGTAGGAGGAGTTTTAGCCTTTTTATGTAAGTCCTAAGCAGTGGATATGTTTTTCAGGGCACCTAAGGTTAGTTTTAACTTGCACCACTTTACTTTGAAGTTTCTACACTCCTTTGCGTTTATTATGGCTATGCTGTTTGCCAACATGGCTCTCACTTACATTTCTTACCCCACCCAAGCACTGGCTAAGTCCTGTAAAATACTGCCAGTGATGTTTGGGGGATGGTTTGTGAAACATATACACTACCACCCACTTCAGTATTTGGGCGTAGCTTTGATCACAGGGGGGATTCTCATGTTCAACTTGCTGAAGGTTTCTTCAGACGAAGCAGTTGACTCTGCTATAGGTTTGTTTTTGCTTTTGGGAAGTTTAATGATGGACGCTATGAACGGATACGTGACTGAAACGGTAAGGCACGAAGTAAGGCCTTCCTCACTCAGCATGATGAAATACTGCAACTTGTGGGGAGCAGCAATCACAGGAGTCTTGGTGGCAGGAAGGTGTGGACTGGAAGAAGAAGGATTGTTGGAGTTTTTCGAAAAGTACCCAGAAACCTTAGTGGACTGTGTTTTGTTTGGAGCAATGAGTGCCTTGGGGCAGTTGTTTATTTTCAGAGGAATCAAAGTGCTAGGGGCTTTGACTTTAAATATAATTACAACTACACGGAAGTTCATGACAGTAACTTTGTCAATCATACTGTTTAACCACTTAGTAAGCTTTCAGCAGTGGTTGTGCTTACTGATGGTTTTTGCAGGGACCTTTTTGGACTTCTACGTGAACTTTTTCCTGAAAAAGAAAAAACAAGTTTTGGACTCCGAAAAGCACTCGAAATAATGTAAATAAATATGAAAAGACCCAGGAACAAAAGATCAGAAAGCTTAAAGTCTTTGATACGAACTAAAAAGGAGCAACTTAAAGAAACAAACAAGCCTTTTGTAAAGGCTTTGCTCAGTATGCTCGAGACTATGGTAGATCAAAGCAACTCTATGGTTGAAAAGTCGAAAGATTTGTCCCAAAAAGTTAGTGAATCAGTGCTGATGAGTTTGGAGTTAATTGACCAAGTCAAGTCTTCTTCTATCAACTATTTTAAGAAGAACTACAAACCTTACTTAGGTCAGTACCACGCGTTGCTTAGGAAAGAATACGACCACTTGAAGCAAACACTGTCTAGTTTCGAAGAACTCATTCCTAAAATCAACGACTACAGTGCCCTTCTAGAGAAACTCAAACTTAAAGTTAAAGAAAAAAAAGCTGGCGAGTTCGAGCACTTCGACCCCTGGGAAAACGAACCCATTCCTGACTTAAAAGAATGGTTAGGTCCTAACTTTGACGCTTCGGCTGAAGAGTTTGTTCCTGAAATAAGTCCTGAAAAGTTCAATCCTAACGTTTTTGACTTCATTCCTGCTTGCAAGTTGCTTTTCAAAACGCAAGGTCACCAAGTTAAAAAGTTCAACCCTGAGGTTTCAGAGTTCATTCCAGAATTTGGTTAAATTAATTAATTAGGTATAATTAAATGTCAATAGTGAAGCGCTTTACAGAAGGAGTTTCTTTAGAGTACTTGTTGATGAACTCAGACATCAGTTCGTTCAAGCTTTGGATTTCTTTTTGTTTGTCTTCTAATTGGATTTCGAAGCTGCTTTGCACACAGTCAAACAGTCCTTTCCAGCTTTCAGAGTTTTCATAAGACTTAGAACTGTTTACTGACTCCACAATTGTTTCTTTCATGTGAACAAGCTGGCTTTCTTGCTTGTCTATTATGTCTTCTTTCACCTTGTTTTTGTAAGTCAAGTCTAACAATTTGAACTTGAGCATTCTGAGGTTCCTTTTTAAGTCAGCTTGGAAATACAATGACTTCAAGACTTTCTGTTTGTTTTTGTTGTGCTGGAGTGACTCTGAGTTGTTCACTTTGGTTTGTGAGCGGTTGAGTTCTGATAGGGCTGCTTCTAAGTTCATAGTTGTGGATATTTGTTTGATGGTGGCTTGTTCTGAGTTGTGTCTTAAGTGCATTAGTTTTTGAAGTTTAGAGTCAGCTTGTTTGATTTTCTTGTGGAGTTCAAGTATTTCAGCTGCTTTGGTTTCAAGGTTGAGTTTAGACTGCTTGTTAATTTGTTCACTGTGTTGCACCCTTATGGAAGCTACTGCTTTTTGTTTGTCAACTTTAGTTTCTTTTTCTTGAATTTCTTTTAATTGTAGTTTTAGTTGTTTAATTCTTTCGGAGTTCTCTAGAACTTGGCTTTGCTGGTACTCTTTGGTTCTTTTTAAGGAGTCTATTTTTTCTTGTTTGAGTTGGAAAGTGTCTTTGTAAGGTGACTTAATGTAAATGGTGCTTTCGCTCAAAGACTCAGGGCACTTAGAAGACTTAAAAAAGTTGAGTTCCGACTTGGCTTTGTTTAGTTCAGATTTGAGGAACTCATAGGTCTGAGTGAGTTCAGGTTTGGGGAATTCGCTTTTGAGTTTAACTTTTATTCCTTTGGCCCTTTGAGCGAACCTAAGCGAAGTAAGGGTTTCGTGCTTTTGTTTGGAACCTGCACAACAAGTAACTATGAACACAGTTTTTGTGTTCCCTCCTAAAGAGTCCTTTAAGATCCTAGTTAACTTAGAGTCTCTGTAAGGAACGTGTTCAAGATTCTGTGAAAGAGAGTTTATAACCTTCCCAAGTGCTGACAAACTGAGGTTGATGTTTTTGGTGTCTTCTAGGCTTTTGGAAGAAACCTTTGAAGCTTTCTCGCTCCCTGCAAGGTCCACAAAAGTCAGACATCCTACTTTGTTTTCACTCAAAACTTCCATTCTAATTATTGCGTGGGAGCGACTTGATTTAGCATTGTACTCAGTGGTAGATACCTGTCTTCTGGCTATTCCTTCATTAAGGTAAAAAACTAACTCTTCTTCAGAGCACACAGTTACTTCTTTAGCTCCTTGCAAGTTGACCTTTTTTGCAGGGTTTTCTTTAACGCTTAAAAATGACTCGTCACTTAACAGGTCTGAAAGCTTTTCTCTGTAAAGCTCAACAAAAGTTAACTTGAACTCGACTGCTCTGTTCACAAGTTGTTTGCCAAAGCGGAACACCAAACCTTCGTTCTGTTGGTCGCCAAACATAGTAAAAGTTTTGCCTGACCCTGTTTGGCCGTATGCAAACACAGTAGCAGCAAAGCCCGCCAGAACCTCCTCACCCAAGTAACTCAGCTTTTTAAATACATCTTCTTGAGAAGAAAACTGACCAAGTACACAGTCAAAGCTGAATTCCATGGCTTCTCTGTTGTTTTTTAGAAATATTTTGTTTTCTCTGTGCGAAATCACTGAGCAATCCTCTTCCGCAGTAAAAAGAGGGCGGATTCTAGGTATCACTTCTAGTGAATGAGGAACTGACTCAGGAGAATTCGATTTGCACGGAGAGTGCCATGTTTTGGATCGTACATGTGCTGGCCTTCGTAAGGATGAGTTTGTTGCGTCCGTTAGGGTGTTCATATTTAATTCCGATTTATAGTTTGAATGTTATAAATTCTGCACTCCCAGTAACCTAAAAAGATAAACTAAAGTAATTCTGAACCAGAGTTACACTAATAAAAAACAAATGGAAAAACTTAAGAGTTACATGATTGTGGGGTGCTTAAGTTCGGGAGTTTTCGGAGTCATAGCTTTGATATACTACTTGTTTTACTTGTTGAGCTTCTTAGTAACTTCAACTGGTTCTGTGGTAGCTTTTGCAGTTAGTTTCTACTTTTCAATAAGACTCATCGTGAAAGTACTCATATTCCCAGGTTCTTTTGGACTATGGAAGCGTTCTCTAGAAGTCCACTTCTGCAAAGAAATGAGTGCTCAGCTTCTCCAAAAAGCAAGCGACTTGCAACTAGGACTTCAGGTTCTTTTGAACAATTGCAGTGCATCGGAAAAGGAGAGTTTCCTTAGCAAGCAAGACTGTTGTTTAGAAGCTAAGCGAATGGTAGAAGGACTCATTACTCAGCTTTCTGTTTTAAAGGAAGAAAACAAACTCACAAACTACCAAAACGAGTTGTTGGAGCTACTTCTTAGACTGCAGAACTCTATTGAAGAAATAAGCATTGTAGGCGACGAAGTCACAAGTTTGTGGGACTGGTTTGAAGAAGTTAAGGACGAAGCTGACTGGATTGATGTGGTTTTTGAGGACTTTCCTTACAACACAGCTGCTAAAAAGGCTTTGAAAGTAACTCAAGTACTAAAAGACAGACTTATGCTTAGCTGTGGAAAACTTGATTTGAAACAAAGCATTCAAAGGTGGTTTTCTGACACTACTTTTGGAAACTTAGACCAAATGCGAGTTGAGCTCAAAATGAGGTTTCCGTGTGAACAAGTCAAAATCAACGGACTGGACTGGTAAGTTCTAGTTAGTTTGTGGATTAGTCCCTGCAGTTCAGACAACCCTACAATACTTATTTGCAACCCCAATGCCGGGTTTTACGAGTTGGCTTACTACCAAAACGAGTGGTTAGAAACTTACATAAACGAAAACTTCAATGTTATGCTTTGGAACTACAGAGGCTACGGACTTAGCAAAGGTTCACCTTGCCCAGAAAACCTTAAAAAAGACGGCGAGGCTATTGTGAACTACCTGAAAAGTGTAAAGAACGTTAAGAAACTAGGGGTTCAAGGGGAAAGCTTGGGAGGAATGGTAGCTACTTACCTTGGAGCCAACTCGAAAATAGACTTTTTGTTTGTGGACAGGTCTTTCTCTTCCTTAGAAGAAGTGGCCTTCCACAACTTCGGAAAGTGGGGTTGGGTAGCTTACAAGATCTTTGGAAGGTGGAAACTAGACTGCAGTTTAGACTACTTAAAAACAGATTGCTACAAAGTACTTTCTTCGGACCCCAACGATTCTATGATAAAAGACCTAGCTTCTCTTAAGTCTGGAGTTGCACTCAAAGTTTGTAACTCAAACTTACCTGCTCAGTACAAAAAGCTCATGCTAGATGCTATTCAGTTTTTGCTAACTCAGATTGTGAACCAGTCAGACGACGAAGAAGCTAAGTCCATGATGGGGGACTTAACAGGCAGTAGGTACGAACTGATTCCTAGAGAGATTTCACACGAAGAAGGAATCAGTGTAATTCTGTACCAAATCTTCAACTTACTTGAAAGTTTAGATGCAGGCGGACAACCTTTAAGTTGCGTTGGAACAGGAAAGTCAGCTTCAATGCAGTTGGAAGTTTGGCTGATGGTGTTTGAGTGCTGGGGAAGCTTTTATCCTTTGGACACTAACGAACTCGAACCTAAGTACTCCACTCCAAGTAAACTAAAAGAGTTCTTAAACCAAATTCAAAGAATTTACCTAGAGCACCAACATGCAACCAATCCTAGCCTAGTTAAAGTGCTGACTAGCCTCAAAACTCTAGAAAAAGTGCTCAAAAAGCTTTTAAAGAACTTTGAAACCAGAAAAGACTCTATAAGCAGTGACGTGACTCTTTCTATGAGGAGTTCTGAGGAACCTATGAGCCCTGGGTACTTAATTCCACTTGCTTGTGGACACAGTGGTTTGTACAACATGCAAGAAAAAATGCTTGTTCTTAAGCACCTAGAAAAGGCTGGATTTATCTGTTTTTAGTTAATTAGTTAGAAAATGCCATGTACTTCCACATAATAAGGAAGGAAACTATAAGTGTCCCTGCAATATATATAGCCAGTCGGTTGTTTTTTTCCTGGATAACTGTTTCGAACCTAGACAAAGTGTTGTTAAGCCCTGCTCTGCCCCTGTCCATTCTAGTTGTAAACGAGTCCAAAAACGAGTTGCTTTCTTTGGTTTCTTCTTGAATTGAGTCTGCGGCTCTTCGGATTTCTTGCACTTGACCATGGAGCACTGAAAGCTTTTTTTGGTTTTCGTCTTCGATCTGCTGTTCCAAGTGGTGATCTCTGTTTCTTTTCATATTTAATTTATAGCTGTAGGAAACTTCAAAGGATTTAAATACAGGGAGAATTAATTCAAGTAATAATGGCTAAGGCGCTTTTACTTTTGGTTTCTATCTTAGCAGCATCAGCTCAGTTTGACTGCACTTACTGCAGAATTGCTTTGCAGTCACTTGACGTTTGGACTAACTCGGAAGACTTCGACACTGTGGTACAAAAAGTAGCGGACTTGGTTTGTTCCACCAAATGGGCTCCAAGCTACTGTGATGACATAGGCTACCCCCTTTTAGTTGAAGGCATCAAAGCTATGCAAGACAGGTACATAAACGCAGATTACATCTGTTCTACTGTATCAGCCTGTAGTTTCCCTACTTACCAAGAAGAAAACCTCAGTGACTGGGCCAGCAAGGTGCTATCTGACAAGCCCTCTTCTAAGTCACCAACTTTCTCTAACTCAACTTTTAGGTTTGCCCAGCTAACAGATATACACGTAGACCTTAACTACCAAGAAGGATCTTCTACCCAGTGCGATGGCATTTCTTGCTGCAGGGGAGGAACCCCCTCTGAACAAAAGTACTCAGCAGGTGAATGGGGAGACTACAAGTGCGACATTCCGCTTAAAACAGTTACAACTGCTTTGAACAAGATCAAAGAACAAAACGTTGACTTCCTGATTTGGACAGGAGACATTGTGTCCCACGACATGTCATTAACTAAGGAAGAAAAACTTGGAGTTATAGAAAAAGTAACTTTTGAAATCATGGAAAAATTTAAAATACCTGTTTACCCCTTAATTGGAAACGAAGAGTGCTACCCCGACCACCAGTTCGGAATAAAAGGAGAAAGCTGGCTTACCAATGCTTTAGACGCAATGTGGGAAAACTGGATTGGAATGAACTCCAAAACCTTCAGCAAGTTCGGACACTACAGCTTGAAACATAAAGACACTGACTTGAGAATAATAGCCATTAACACCTTGGCTTGTGACGTGGAAAACTTTGCACTCATTGCAAACGCAACTGACCCTGGAGAGCAGATATCTTTCCTTCAACAAGAACTCAGCAAAGCAGAACAAAATAACGAAGCAGTTTACATCATTGGACACGTTCCCCCTGCTACTTCTTCTTGCTTAAGTCCTTGGGCACGCCACTACTCAGTCTTGGTTGAAAGGTACCAAAACATCATTAAAGGACAGTTTTACGGCCACACTCATAGTGACGAAATCAGACTAAGTCGCAGCTTTGGTGGCCATAACCCTACTTCAGTGCAGTTCATTGCTCCTTCACTCACCTCGCTCAGCAACCGCAACCCTTCTTTTAGAATCTACTCTGCGGACTCCAGTTCGTTTGAAATCAAAAACTACCACCAGTGGAGACTTAACTTAGCAGCTTCCTACCCTGGTTTCAAAGAAGTGTACGACTTTTTGTCTTACTACAACTTAAACAACTTACTTCCATCCACCTTGGAAAAACTAGCTCAGGAAATGAAAACTGATGAGCTCGTAAGTCTTAAGTACTTGAAGAACATCGTCACTGGCGGACCTGAAACTAAGGGCACTTGTGACGAACTTTGCAGAGCAGACTTGTACTGTGACTTGATGTACGACGTTGCAGAAGACCAAATGAACTGCAAAGAACTAAAGGAGACCTTTATTCACGAAATACTATTTAAGCTCTACGGCCCTTGGGTTTTAAAGCTCTAAATAATAGCCGTTAATAATGAAGAGGGTAGTAATAACAGGGCTTGGGCTAGTATCCCCACTAAGTGCCTCTGCCAAAAGCACCTTTGAAAAACTCTGTGGAGGTGAAGTGGGTTTCAGAATTCTAGAGGAGCAAGACGTTCCAGGAATGGAGGACTTACCCATTAAGTTAGGTGGAGTCCTTCCAGATGACTTCGATGCTTCTGCATGGATCAAGAAACTCACTGTGCCCAAAAACATTATTAACGCAGAAGCCTTTGCTGTGTCTAGCATGGCCATTAAAGACTCTGGGTTCGAAGTTACTGAAAAGAACTCCCACAGAATCGGGGCTATTTTTGGTCAAGACAGAACCTCTTCAATTGACATACGCAACATTCACCAAAAAGTAATGAACAGCGGGTACTCAAAACTAGACCCGTTTACTATTATGAAGTTTATAGTGTCACAGTCTTTGGGAACAATAGGAGTCAAGCACCAAATTAAGGGCTACTGCAATGTGGTTTGTGCAGGAAACGCCTCAGGCCACATTGCCATTAAAGACTCTGCAGCAGCTATAAGGAGAGGACAAGCTGATGCCATGGTAGCTGTTGCAGCAGAAACAGACTTCGACCCAGCAATACTCATGTCTTACTACAAGGCAGGGTGCTTATCAAGGAACCCAGACCCTACTCAAGCGTGCAGGCCTTTCAACAGCCTAAGAGACGGGTGGGTTTACAGTGTAGGTGCAGGAGCCGTAATGCTAGAAAGTCTAGACCATGCACTTGAAAGGGGAGCCCCTATATACGCAGAACTAGGCCCTGTTTCCAACTTCGCTGATACAGAAGACCACAAAAGTGGAATGAGAAGAGCTATGAGTGCAGTAAGTGAAGAAGCAGAAGTAGTGGTAGCAGATGCTCCTGGGTGGAGGAACTGGGATGAGTTAGAAGCCAGCGCTATCCAGGATCTGTGGCCTAACTCTAAGGTAACTTCTTTGAAGTGGAGTTTAGGCCACATGCTTGTAGCTTCTGGAATGGCGCAGGTCGCAACAGCAGCTTTGGCCTTAAAAACACAAACTATTCCTGGAATAGTGAACCTAGATGAGCCTCTAAAAAATGAACTAAGCATTTTGCAAGAGACCCAGAAAGCAGAGTTCAGCAGTGTTGTGAGCAATAGTTTTAGCTACGAAGGTGGTTGTTTTTCTTCGCTTCTACTCAAGAATGTTAACTAATAAAATGGGAGTCATAGACAGAATACTAGAGAAACCCATAGAAAACCTAGCTAGAGCTAATAAGCCGCCTCCCAACAAAGAAGCTCTTTTACTGTACAGAGACTACTTAAAGTTTGCCAACTGCCTTACGTGGAACCACACAGACGGAACTCCTTGGTCTGAAATTATCAAAACTTCTATAAGAGCAGAATTCGAAGCTTCACGTGAAGAAAAAGACCCTTTTCTGAAGTCACAGCTTCTGATTTCTTGGAGACAAGCACTGGACGAGCTGAGGAACAAGTACAACGACGCACAGCACAAGTTTGTGCAGCGAATTGACAACGAAAGACTAGATAAGTAATGCAACCATTATTTGAAAGAAAACTTAGCTTTTGCGCAGCAAGTGGTGTAGTCTCTTGAAAAAGCAGCTAGGACCTTGAAGAGTTCAAGTCTTCCTTCGGAGTCTAGTGTTTTCCCAAATAAAAAGTACTTGTGACACTTGTCCAAAGTAGCCTGCATTTCTTCGAAGTTGTTGGTTTGAGTCTTGAGTTTGGGTTTTGCTTGCTTTAAAAAAGCACTTATCTTTTGGTCAAACTCTGAGTTCACTTGCAGCACTTTCAAGTTGGTGTAGGTGCTTGTAAGGTTTTTGTATGAGGTTTCAAGTAAGGTGTAGCTTGAGTTAGAAATTTCTTGGAGTAGTTCGTATTCGTAAGGAGTGAATACGTAGGGATCCCCAAACTTACTTTGCATCTCTGCAACTAAACACTCTACAAAAGTACTGGAGTCTAATGGGCTTTTAACTCCGTTTAATTCTTTAAGTATTTCAATTCCAAAACCTTTGGCGTTGCCGAACTTAGGATTGCTTTGGTTCATTGCGTTTCCTGTAGCTAGAATCAACCCCATTAAGGACTTTAAAGGTTTGTTCTGCATAAGCTGCAAACTTATGCACTGCCAGTTACTGATGCAGGTGCTTATTTCTTCTATAGTTTCACTGAAGTTAGTTTTAAAACTAACTGCACTCAAAATGCTCCAGATGTTAGGCACTAATCCTAGTTTAAGGGCTAGTTGCTCGTTTTGGTTGAGGGTTTTTGAGTTCTTCAGAGAAGCTACTTCCTCATTGGAAGGAACAGCTCTGTAGAGTAGTTCTAACTTAGAGTCTTCACAAACTTGACTGTCTAAACAAAGCACTTTTTCCAAAATGCTTTCTGGAGTGAGCTGAAAGGTTTTTAAGCACTTAGAGATGCAAATTTCTTTTTTGTAAGATAAAAGGGACTTAGGAAGGGAGGGTTTTTTAGTCTTAACAGTAGTTTGTGTGTGTGGAAACTTATTGAGTATGAATGTTGAGGGCTGGTAGTGGCACTCAAATATAGTGTTTTGGGTGTTTTCTAGTTTTTTACTCCAGTAGAGAGTTTTGTACTTAGGCTTAGTTGTTTGAGGCAGAGGAGGAGCAGGAGGTGGTGGAATGGACTTGAGAGGTAAAGGACTTGGCTCTACAATTTGGAGTGTTTGTGTATCTTGTGGGTGCTCTTCAAAGGTTTCCTGGAAAAACTGTTCAGGAATAAGGGTTCTTCTGGACATCCTGGCCTGGCACTGCTTGAAGTTTTCAAGGTTTTCTTTGTCTTGGTAAACCTTAAGTAAGTTTTGGAGTTCAGAGTGCTCTTCAGTTAACTTTAAGTAGTTTTGAAGCAATTCTTGGATTTTTATAACTAAGTTGTCAGGTAGATCGTACTCTTGGATTTCGTCAAAGAGCGAGTTCATGTGTTCAACTAAGACTTCTAGTTGGTTTGGACGCGCTTTTTTGTTTAAAAGTGACCCCATTTTTATTAGTTTACTTTTTTAGATGCTTTTCCGAACCTTTTGTTGATTCTTCCTAGTTGTTGTTTGACGTTTTTGAGTTTTTTAGTTGTGTTTTTGAGTTTGTCTTTTTGGTCAGTTCGTTTCTTGGCAACTACCATTAAGCTGGGTTTATTTTTGGCGTGTTGTTTGTGTGTTTTGCCTCCTTTTTTTTCGTTCCTTTTGAATTTTTGTTTTTCTTTCTTCACAATGGACTTCTTTTTTTCGGGTTTGTGGGTGTTTATGTCTTCGTCTTCTAAGAACCCGTGAGGGTTTTCTTGTTCTTCTTCGCTGGACTGTTCTTGTGGAGCACTTTTCCTTAGTCTGGCTTCTGCTTCTCTTTGTCTCTGTCTGATTATTCTGAAGTCCTTTTGTGTGAGGATTCTTTCACAGCCAATTGTTATGAAGTCTTGTGTTTGTTTTTCATCTTGGTTTTCTGGCTTTTCTTCACTCAGTTCTGGATCGGAGTCTTTTTCTGAGTCTTCACCTGAGCTTTGTTCTTCTTGTGTTTGGTTTTTTTCCAGGTACTCTTCAAGCTTCTTCATGTTTGCGGACTTCTGCATAGGCTCCCTCAAAAAAACAGTTTGGTTGTGTTTGAATTCCTTTTCTTCTGGGGGCTTACTTAAGTACTCAACTCCAGGGATGCTTGTGTAAACCTTAGATTCCCCATAGTTCCCGAACTGGTCTTCTCCTTCTCCCCTTAGTTTCTTTTTAAGCAGTGAAGGCTTAACTTCTCTGTAAAGGTTTATAAGTGAACTTGCAGCCATAATCACCGACTTGTTTTTGTAGTCTTTGAAGCCAGTTAAGTCTTCAAGCTCTTCAGCTTCAACTGCAAGTGGTTGCCTTTTGCAAATCTCTCTGATAGCGTTTAGTCCTTGAGTAATAGTTTCTTCACTGCAGTGTTCACTTACAAAGTTGTTTTTGAGTTTAGTAATGATTGGTTTGAGCTCATCAGGAGGCACTAACTCATGGCAGGCCTCAGCACATATCACAAGTATATGGGCAATTCTTTTGGCCTTGGGGTTTAAGTACCTGTGTAAGTAAGAGTACAAGTCCAAAAGCATTAGTTTGTGCCTTCCAACTACCCTGGCTATGACTTGCATCATCAAGATCCTTGCATCGTAGTTGCCCTTAGAAAAGTTCTTTTTTAGGTTTTTGAAAACAGACTCAACGAAGCCTTGAGGGTCGTTAAGTTGATCCACAGTTAAAAAAGCAGGGTTTTGGGCAAGTTTCCTCCTTTCTTTCCTTCTTTGTCTTTTTTGGTAGAGTTTGAGTTCCTTTTCTTTGTTTTTAACGTAGCTTTTGCTTTTTTTAGCGCCAATCACTTCTGCACAGGGTTCTTCTTCTTCGTCTTCAGAGTCACTTGCTAGCATTTCTTGGTCAGCTTCAATCAAAAAGGTAGAAGCAATCCTTACTATTTTAGGCTGTTTAGAACAGCAGCCACTTGCTATCACGTTTACTGTTCGACTGTCAGTCCAAATACGTTTGGTGTACATAGTCATCATCAAGTGGATGCTTTTTTTAGCTGCGGTTAAGTTAGAGTCATCCACCATCGAGTAAACAAACCCCTGAAGTTGCTTGTTGAGTTGGTAGTTTTGGGAGTGCTTGTTGATTCTTTTGATGTCAGATACCATGAAGTTGAAGGCATTCCTTCTGAGTTCTTTGTCTTGGCACCTAAACAACTTAAAACACACAGGCAAAATAGATAAAGCTGGAATTTGTTCTCGGTTCCTGAGCATCACTAGTGTTCCAAAAAGGGTTTTTCTGAACTCAGGGTTAAGTGCTGTGTGGTAGTTGTTTAGCACAGTTAGCAGCTTCGAAGGGAAGTTCTTGAGTTCCTCCACAAAAAAAGCTGACACTTGGCCTAAGAATTTCATTAGTTGGCCTAGCCTTTCGTGTTGGGCATTAGGTGCTTCAGGGAACTCTGTGAATAAGTTTTCGAATTCTTGGATGTGTTCCTGGACAATCTCTCGGTAAGAGTCAGGGTCTCTTTTAACTAAAGACTGCAGTTGTGTTAAGTTTTCCATTATTAAGTCTTTACTTTATAAATTCTTTTGCTAGTGGCTACTACCAGTATTTCGAGCAAAAAAGGCACTAAACTCGTGAAAGCCCAAATAGCCCAAATGGCTTCGTAAGTCCAGTCGTCCAAAATAAACCACGAGAGCAGTATCACTCCTACACAGTGCAAAAATATTTCCGAGATGTTGACTTTGTCGTGGAACAAAGACACTCCTGAAAACAAAACCCCTACTTCAAAGGCATTAAAAATCAAAGCAAGAGTTACACAAGCCAACAAGGACGCCTCTGCGTCCTCGAACTCCGAAGAGCTTTCTGAAGCGTCGTTTCCCAAAGCAGTGTAGATGTGGTCCTTCCTCGTGAAAACAATAGTGATTGTCATAACTACTTGGGAGATCAGGGACAAAAACTTTGCCGGCACTATGGTTTCTGTGATATAAGACATTTTTATTTGGAAGTTTAATTATAAGAAGTAAGGAACTACGGAGCGCGGAGGAAGGCTTCTAGAGCTCTCTGGTACAGTATCAAACAACTTAAAATCATTCGTCAAGTCTTCGTTTATGTGCAAAATTGCTGCTTTGTTTCCGCACCTGTAACAGTAGTTAGGAGCACTCCACACAGTAACCAAGTTCTGTTTGGGGAACCAAAACTTGTATCCTTCGTTAACCAGTTGGTGGGCTCTGCAGATCAAAGTTAAGTCGTTGATGTGGTTGAATTCCTCAGTAACTTTTGAACCAAAGACCCAGCCTGCGCCTCTGGGACTCATGCTCCAGGTCTCGATGTCGTCGGGGTCACTCCACATGAGGTCACAAAAAGCTCCTTCATGGGGAATCTCGACCTTCCTGTCAATCACACGCACCTGATCAAGGGTCTTCACCTCAGGTGAAAGTCCTCCGTGTATACACAGAACTTTGTTGTCTACTATTGCAGCTATGTTAAGGTAGTCAAACACTTCAGTGCAGTACTTCCAAGGATTGGCGTTGCCGTACTTGCGCTGGCATTCGTCGTAGAAACCGTAGACTTGGGTGATTTGGCGACTTTCATGGTTACCGCGCAGAAGCGTGATGTTAGCGGGGTACCTAGCTTTCAAAGCTAAAAGAAGTTCAAAAGTTTCAATGGAGTTGTACCCCCTGTCCACGTAGTCGCCCATAAAGATATAGTTGTAGTTAGGAATCTCGCCCCCTGTTCTGAAGAGTTCTAACAAGTCATAAAACTGACCGTGGATGTCTCCACAGACTATTACGGGCGAATTCACAGGCTGCACGTTGTTTTCTTCCATCAGAATTGATTTGACTTTTTCGCACAAAGAAAAAAGTTCAGATTCAGGCAAGCATTTGCCCTGTTTCAAAGTTTCCAGCCACTCGTCTTCCATTTATACTTAACTCGCTGAGTTTAACTGTTATGTTTTCACTAAATTTTCTTCCAGTAAATCGCCCAGACATGGATCTTCTCTAATATTTGGGGCATCAAAGCGTTTACACTTTCTGTAATCAGTTCTAAAAAGTACCTTTCGGCTTTTTCATCGCTAAGTCCGATTTTGAAGCGTTCGTACAACTTGTCAATGATCTTCAAAGGGTCTCCTTGCATTCCTGACAGTCCAGAGTGAATCATCAAGTAAAACAAGTTCACAATTAACTTGCAGTGCTTCCTCAAGTGCATAAACACCTCTACACACTTTAACTTAAACCTTTCGTAGCCAGGACTCCTTTCACCCCCCATAGCTTCTACCATTTCTTTGCAGAGCTTAAAGGGAGGAGGCATTGGTTTAGGGTCTTTCCCCAGCACGTAGCCGAAGTCTATGTGGAACAAGTGCCCTGTGTTGTCTATCATAAGGTTTTCTAAGTGCCTGTCTCCTATTCCCAGCAAGTAAGTAATCACGCAGTAACCTGCACAACTTTTAATGAACGTTTCAAATATTTCAGGGTTGTTGGCTTTGTTGTCGTTTAAGTAAGCACTTAAGAGTTGTTTCTTCTGGATCCTGTCGTGGATAGTGCTTGAGTTAGGCACAAACTCCACAAAACCGTCAGAGTTACTGGTAGCAACCACGTTGTAAAGAGTTAAGCACATGTCTAAGTTCACGTTCTTGAGTAGGTTGTCCATAAGCCTGATAATTTGAATGATCAGTTGGTCCTGCCTTAGGTCGTCTCCACTTTTGTACATAGCTGCAACTGTCACTGAGGGGTCTGGAGTTTTAAAAACTACTTTTATAGGGTACTGTTTGCTTGCGTAAACATTGCACTCTGGAGGCAGAATCCCTGTGAGAACAGTGTTGTGTTCGAAAAAAGAAGGAACAGGTTCTTTGAAGTCTTTGATCTCCTCAACTAACTGCTTCAACTTGGCTTTCTTTTTGTCAAATGAAGAAGTGTCTCCTTTGTTTTTTCTGATAGTGTTTGAAATCTCTAGCAGTTTAAGTTTCAGAGTGACTTGGGCTTCTATGTACTTCATAGTTTCAGGTGCTTTTTCTGCAATAAAGTTAAAAGTGCTTTCGAAGACTCGTCTGTACCAGTCAGTAACTGAACTAGAGGGGTTTTTCGACTCCACGTTTAAGTACCAAAACAGGTATATAGCTATCTCAGTGCAGTCTAAAGCTCTTCTGAGTAATAAGTCTTTTAAAGGGGAGTCTTCTGTGTTTTCGTACCTAATGGCTTGGACTAACTGGAGCAGTATGGAAGACAAGTCTAAGTCGGAACAAGTGTCTAGTCTTTCCACAGCGTACTTGCGCACTTCAGCAATGCCTTTAGTCACTAACGTGGAGTAGTGAGTGTTGCACGAAAAGTTAACTGAAAGCAGGTTCAAAGAGTCTTCTTTGTCTATAGGAGACCACTCCCTCATCATCTGCACAGCTATTTCTTCTTCTTTTTCGTTGCCCCAGTTAACTGAGTGCAGGAACTTAACTAGTGCGTGCTTGTTCCCAAGTAAAGAGTACCTGTAAAGCCAAATCAAGTAACTTTGTTCAGGGACAAGTGCTTTATGGTCAGGCAAGTTCAGAATTTCGTTGATTTGGTCAATGACTTCTCCAGTTGGGCGGAGTTCTTTGTGGCTGAGGTCTGACCTACTAAGAGTTAAGTAAAGTTCAGCTTTGGGGTCTATGCGTTCGTAAATTACTTCGAAGTCAGGAACAATAGTTAAGTTGGACTCTGCAAATAAAGCTTCTTGTTCGACTTCGTACTTGTTTTCTTCGAAGAAAACTGAGGTGTAAAACCTAGGAAGTTCAACTTCCAACAAGCACAAGTTGGCTTCTTCACATATTTCTTCAATTCTTTTTTCCATGGAAGGAATGGTTTTTTCGTCAATCCATTTGATTTTTTCAATCATGCCTAACTCGAACTTTTCTTTTTTGTAACACAATGAATACAGTTCTGAAAGTTGCGGGTTGTCCACTATCCCTGGCGTGTACACTTGGTCTGCACTTTTTTCAGGCCACAAAGACAGCTGGTAAGTTCCTTGTCTCAAGCTTAAACAGCCTGACTTCAAAGGGAACTTTTCGAACTCAGACGTGAAAATAGGTAGTGTAGTGCTCGCTGCAGGTATCTGGGTTGGCTTCCTAGAAGTAGACCACACGTAAATGTATAAAACAGAGTCTGAAGGAAGGTCTTGGATGCTCATTGGCAGTGAAAAGCAACAGAGTGTTTGTGCATCGTTGGGGATTTTAAAGATTCCTTTGGTAGTGGCAAATAGTAGGTTCTTTCCCGAAAACAACTTTACAGTAATCACGAGTGCTGCACCCGAAGACTCAGGCTTGTCGTAAATTCCAAGTATTCGGTTGGGGTCTAGTAGTTTGTTCACCTTTAAGTACAGAGTTTCTTCAATGTCATCGTGCTTTGCATACTTAAAAGACATCTTTAATAACTCTTAGTTAAAGAATCTGGTGAGCCCACGGGTGGTCTTTTTTCCCGTACTGTATGCCTTGGATCTCTTCCAGGAACCTTTTAGCGAGTTCTCCACTCTCGCCAAGTTTCAAGGGGATTTGGTGGTCTTTGCCATTGAAGTGGATAGTTTCTACAGGACACACTACGCAAGCAGTGCCTGCTCCAAAAGCTTCAATGATTCTTCCTTCTTCAGAGGCTTTTACGAACTCGTCAATGGTGAATTTTCTTTCAGAAACTTTGAATTCGTTCCAATCCCTTGCTAAGGACAGTATCGAGTCCCTAGTTACTCCAGGCAGTATAGTAGAGTCCAGTGGTGCTGTTATAAGTTCCTCTTCACCTGCTTCGTTTTTCCAAAAGACAAAAAAGTTCATCGTACCCACTTCAGTTACATAGTTGTTTACAAGCCAAAGCATTTGGCTGTAGCCTAGTTTGTTGACCTTTTCAGTAATTGAAATTCCTGGAGCGTAGTTGCCTCCTATCTTTCTATCCCCTACTCCTCCTGGCCAGGCCCTTACTACGTTTTCGTCACAGTAAAGCTTCACTGGTTTGAAGCCTTGTGGAAAATATGGACCCACTGTTGTCAGCACCACAAAAAGTTTAGCGTTACTAGGTTTAACAACTCCTAGTTTGGGGTCAGTTGCTATCATGGTGGGGCGCACATACAAACTGTAGCCTTTTTTGGAAGGAATCCAGTCTTTGTCTACTTTAATCAACTCTTTTAAGCACTTAAGGAACTCGCCACCGTCAAAGTCAGGAAGTCCTACGGAAGCTACGCTGGAGCGCATGCGGTCCATGTTTTTTTCAGGCCTAAACAAAAGGAACTTTCCATCTTCAGTCTTGTAAGCTTTCATTCCTTCAAAGACTTCAGTGGCGTAGTGGAGAACTGAAGCACAGGGGTCTAGCTGAAAAGGTCCGTAAGGAAGTATTTGGGGCTGCTCCCAGCCACTTGTTGAGTTCCAGTCTATCACCAAAATGTGATCTGTGGAAGCTGTTCCAAAAGCCAATGGAGTCTCAAGGTTAGGCTTTGGTTTAGGAGTGTTCGTGTAAGTTACTTTTAAGTTTGAGTGACTTATGTTTGAGTAAAGTCTCTGCAGACGCCTAAAATTTAACCACATTTATTACAAAGTAATCATTCATATTTGAATACACAAATGAAAAGACTAGAAGAGCGTAAACGGGTTTTCCAGTCAATAGACATCCAAGAACTCCAAAGGAAACGTGAAGAGTCCTTTGTAGAGCTCAGGAAGAAAAAAAGGCTCAGTTCTTTTTCCAAGAAAAGAGCCCTGCACTCAGCCCCCCATTTCGGTAACTCAAACTTGTTCGAGAACTTGTTGCCTGAACACTTTCTTGGGCTCTACCCAGAACTGTTTGCACCCAATCTTGACGAAAATTCCAAACTAGAAGTACTTCTCAACTACATTTCTAGTTCCTATGAAATCTCAGACTTAATTTTGGTACTCAACAGAGTTTTAAAGAACTTTCCAAACTCTGCTTTTGCTCAAGTTTACAACTCAGGCGTGCCTAAGAGACTCTTAAACTCCTTAGGTTCAAACCCCCAACTAGACAGAAACATAGTGTCCTGTTTAGTGAACTTAGCTTGTGCTCCTCAAGAGTACTTGCAAGGACTTATTGAGGCTCAGGTTGTAGAACTTATTGCTAAGGTGTTTTTTTCTACTGAGTGCCAAGTTTTAAAAGAACTCTGTGTGTGGGCGCATGCAAACCTAGCGGGCACAGACACCAACTGCCGAAACAAGGTGATAGCTACAGGAGTGTGGCACGCTTGCTTAAGGTGTTTAAACCAAAACACTAGTTTGGAGTTCCTAAGCACTGTTGTTTGGATGATCAGTAACCTGTGTAGGGGTACACCTTGTCCACCTAGAAACCTTTGCAGAGAGGTTTTAGGGATGATTCCTAAGTTTTTAAGGGTGAACAACGCAGAAGTAGTTAAAGACACTTGTTGGATTTTGAACTTTTTAACTGACAGCAGTGAAGAGTTGATATCTGAAGTCCTGAAAACAAACTGCTCAAAGGACATTCTAGACCTGATAGCTAACTCTAACAGAGATGTGCAAGTGCCAGCTTTGCGCACTGTAGGTAACATCCTTGCTGGAAGTGACTTTCACACACAGACACTCCTTAACTTAGGAGTTATTGAGAAACTAGTTCCTTTACTTGCAAGCCCAGTCAGAGCTATTAAGAAAGAAGCCTTGTGGGGAATCAGCAACATACTTGCAGGCAACCAACAGCAAGTCTCCCAAGTGATTCAGCACCCCTGTATGCAGTGTGTAGTTGAGTGCTTGCAGGAACCAGACCTCCAGCTGCGCAAAGAGGCCATTTGGTGCGTTGCCAACTCCACCCGTTTTCTGAAAGCCCACTTAGTAGTTAAGTTGGTAGAAATGGGAGCTTTGGAACAGTTGGTGGAGTCTTTGGAGTTTCCGGACTCGAAAGTACTTATGACTGTGCTTAAAGCGGTTGAAAACATTTTAACTGCTGGAAACGATGCCTTAGCACCCAAGAAGTCTTTTAAAGTAAACGACTTTGCAGTGAAGTTCCACCAAATCGGAGGCTTGAACAAGCTCGAAAAACTGCAAATGCACCCCAACAAGTTAGTTTACAAGATGTCTGTGAAAATCATTGGCAAGTTTTACGGTTTTGAGCACAAAAACGACGAAAACATTGAAAACAAAAACGTTCCTCAGGTGTTTGATTTTTACTAATATGTAAATTATATGGAAACCCAGTACATAATATCAGGGCAGTGCATAGCAAGTGTTTTGCACAGACTGTCACAAGGCTTCGGAGACTTCGAAGGACTTATGTTTGGAAAAGAAGATACTCTTATCCAACCCAACATAGGAGACGACGGAAACCCGCTTGCCAAAAAGGTCATTACGATCCAAGACATCTTCATAATTCCTTCCCCCAAACTACTCAACGACACTGAAACTCTAGAAAAAGGAATCAACGCTGCTCCTAAAGACATGAAAATAGTAGGCTGGTTGGCTGGGAAAAGGGAAGTTCCTGTAGTTCCTTCTTTAGCTGACCAGATGACTGCCACTTACTTAAACAACTACAAACAGAAACTCCCCAGAGTGTTCATAGAAACTCCACTTATGCTTGGAATATTTTGCCAGAACTCTAAAACTCACCAAGAAACTGCCTACGTAGACCCTTCTTTGACCCAAGTAAAGCACTTCGAGTACAAGTTTTTCCTAAACGCCCAGAACTCAACTAGTCTAAAAGTAGAAGTACAGAACCTGCATACAACAGACACTAAGTACAACGAAATTGCTTTTAGTTACTCCATTCCAGAAGACTCAGCTTTGGAAAAAAGCAAAGAAGAACTTGAATTAAGCATCAACAAAGCCCCCCAACTCATTATTGAAGAAGCTGACTCTATTATCGCAAGCATCCAGCAACTCTTGCCTAAAATCCGGACCCAGTCGCTGCAGCTTGAGTACGCCCAAAGAAAAAACATTGAGTTAAAGTCCCAGCTTTATTATAATTCTTGAGTTAAATAGAATTTCCAAATGTCCACTTGGACACTTAGTGACTTGTGTTTATGCATTTTGTAAGATTTTGGAAGTTCAAAGTTCACACTCGAAACTACTTCCCCTCTCCCTCCTAAGTTATGGATCTTTTTCATTAGCCCTTTGCGGGTTGAAGTTTTGTGGAAAGAGTAAACTACTGGAGCTATTCTCAGTCCAGCTTCCACAAAGTTCCAGTCCGCTCCTGGGTTCCGAGTCCCAAAGGGCGGGTTTGTAATTACAGTGTCAGCTTTAAGTTCTAAGTTGTTAACATCAGCCCTTACTAGGTCTACTGGAACTTCAACTTCACTCAGGTTAGCACTGGTGATTTCTAAGCAGTTAGGGTCAATGTCCACTGCAGTTACTACAGCTGCTTCTAGTAAGCCTGCTCCTGCAGAAAGGACTCCACACCCACATCCCAGGTCAACTACTACCTGGTCTTGGATATCTTCTTGGATTTCTAGCATAAGTTCAGCAGCTAGCCTAGGGGGAGTGGAGTACTGTTCCAAGTCAATATTAGGGCTCCCTCCGAAGTTCCTTATGTTGCAGATTTCCTGGATACTGCTTTCAAGATGTTTTAATTTCATTATTAAAATTCACTATCCCAGTTAGAGGGCGGAGCTTTTGACCTTTGCCTTTTAGGAGGATTTGGCTCTGAAGCCTCAGAACGGTTCACCAAAGTTTGTACAGGGAGGCTCTTTACAAAAGCTTTGTTGATTTCTGAGGTAAGGGCATTAAGTCTCGGAATGTAAGGAGTTCTAGAGTGCTTGCATAGCAACTTGTTCCAGTCCAAGTCAGAAAACCACTTGTTAGCCTTGAGTTTGTTAATACTGCCTCCAGTCCTTGCAGCTGGGTTTTTGCTCAAGAGCTGTTCAATGAGAGGCTTAGCAAGGGACCTAGCAATCTGCAGTGGAGGAAAGACCAGTCTGTGTTCAAGGATCTTTTGGTAAATAGCGTAGGGGTCGTCTTCTTCGTCGCCAAGAGGCACTTTGCAGAACAGGAACTCGTAAAGCATCACACCTAAGCTCCACCAGTCAGCAGCCAAGCCGTACCCTTTGCCCAGAATAACTTCAGGCGCCATGTAGTGTGGAGTTCCTAGAGTGGTATAGGTCCTGCCCTGGAGAATTTTGGCAGTTCCAAAGTCTATAAGTTTGGGGTAACCTTCTTCGTCTATCATTATGTTTTCAGGCTTAAGGTCTCTGTAGATGATGTTTCTTTCGTGGAGATGTTCAAGTATAAGTATCAAGCACCCAGTGTAAAACTTAGAGTCAGCCTCGGAAACTACTCCTAACTTTCTGAGTACGTCAAACAAGTCCAAGCCCATCACAAACTCTGTTAAGAAGTAAACTCGTTCGGAGTCTTTGAAAGTTTTCACCAGTTTAAGTATCATAACGTGGTCCAGTTGGTTGAGGATCCTTTTTTCGAGAAGTAAGTTTTCGTAAAGACTGTAAGAAGCTATTTTCTTGCGGGAAATAGACTTAAGTGCGTAAAGGGTCTTTTTCTTTTTGTGCATGCAAAGATACACGTTCCCGAACATCCCTTTGCCTATGCTTTTGACTCCAATGAGTTCCTCCATAGTTATGGTGTCGTCTTGGAGTTCAATTCTTTTCATGAGTTGGGCTGTGATGCTTGTGTCGATGATTCTTATGAAGTCTTCGCTCTGAAGCATCCAACAAAGTACTTTCCCGTTAGCTACTACAGTAGCAGTTCGGTTTTCGTTGAACAAAACAGACCGTTCTCCGAAGTAGTCAAGTTTAGTCATGCTTCTGACTTTGTTGTTGTCTTTGTAGATGTCAACGTTTCCGTTCTTTATGATGAAAAGAGTGTTTCCAGGGTCGTTTTGTCTAACTATTTCTTGGTTGTTTGAGAACTCAACCAGTCTGATAGCTCTCACTAAGGACTCTAAACTTTCTTGGGTCAAAGTTCGCAGTATTTGGACTTTTTTTAGAGCGTTTAGCAGCTTAAGACTGTTCACACCTAAACCTAACAACCCTCCTAAGCGGGCTTCGATTTCGTCGTAACTAATTTCAGAAACGTCGCAGTCTTCTTCAGCAACGTAGTCTAGGCTGTATTTGCCTTCTAACCGCTTAAACACACTCTGCGCTCCAATGCAGTCAAACACATTAACTGTTTTCGATCCAGCCGAGACCTTCCCCTTAAGCAGTATCCAGATTTTTTGGTTTTTAGGAGTGCTTTTTGGAATGACTATGTCTCCGGAACTGTAGTTCACAATTTTACAAGCATCTATGAACTTATCTCTCTGTTCAGGAAACAAGTTCTTCAGCACTGAAGACCTTTCAATAGCAATCAGTTGGGAGTTTCTGTACAAAATTTGCTGGAGGTTATTTCCCAGGACCTCCATGAGTTGGTCCCGTGCAATGCTAAGGACCTTGACTTCGTCCACAGTAGAAATAGTAGCCGTGCGGGTGCTGTTGTACAACAAAGCTTGTTCTCCAAAGAACTCTCCTTTGCTCATGCGTCTGATTTCTTTTCCTTTTTGCGAGCACAAAACTTCGCCTTCTTTAATCATGTAAAACAAGTCACCTGTGTCTCCTTCTTTAACGATCTTTTCGCCTGCTGCCCACTTTTGAGTAGTTAGCGCAGCAAGCAGTCCTTCCTTTTGGTCCTCTGTAAGGTTTTCGAAAAGAGGCACTTTGTAAATGAAGTTGCAGTTTTCCTGGTAGTTCATAGAATTGACCTGCGCAACTGCGTCTTTGAAAGTTTTCCGGTCAACTCCCCACAAAGTAGACCTAGTAATGGTTTTGATGGTAGCTGACCTTGGTCTGTCGTCTATCAAAGCAAGCTCTCCAAACCCAGTTCCTGGCTTAATTACGTTCTGTTTAACACCGTTCACGATAACTTCTAGTTTCCCAGAAACTAGTACATAAAAACTATTGGCAGGTTGGTTCTGTTCAAATATGACTTGTCGGCTTCCGATGGAGTAGTGGTTCATCTTTTCCACTACGCTTTCGATAGTTTCTTCTTCGAGGTTCCGCAGGATAAAATGGTTTGAGAAAGCCATGTAGATCAGTTGGATGTCTGTTTGGGACTTGGTTTTTTGGGAGACCACAGCAGTTGCAGCTTCTACAACGCCTTGTTCTTCACAGCGACCGTCAACTAAAGGTCTCTTTTTTTTGTTTTGGCGAGTTCCTCGTCTTAGAAGCTTGCTTTCTTCACTTATGCTGTTTTCGTGACTTGAGTAAGTAGACTGGCCTTTTGGCTCTGGAACAACACCTGCTGAGTCTGCGTTGCTTCGGTCATCCCTTAAACAGCCTTTGCATGTATTTCCCATATTTCTTATATGAAACGATCCTCTAAAATCAATGTTAGCTATTTAAAGTACTTATTTAGGATCAGTTTAGAGTTGTAAAAGTTTTCACTTTTAGCTTTAGTTGCTGTTTCTTGGATTCTATTGAGTTCTTGTTGGTCCAGAACACTTACGAGTTTACTCATTTCTTCAACTGAACTGCTGTAAGCTTCGTTTATCCTTTCCAAGGTGTTTTTGGCACTGTTTATTCGTTCGAGGTTCCTCTGCATAGCCTTTTTGGCCTTAGTTTTGTTTTCGCAGTGCTTTAGGACAGACTTGTTTTCCATGAAGCTTTTAGTAGTTCCTAAGACAGAGTCAAGTTGTTCTTGGAGTCCAGATAACTTTTGGGGGACTGTCACAATACTCTTCACGAGTTCTTGCCAACTTCGGTATGTTTCTTTGAACTCCTGAGCAAGTGGCTCTTGGTTCAAGTCGCAGTAAGGTTGTTGTTCCGTAATGCGCACTGCTAAGCTCGAAAGGTCTGTCTGTGTTAGGAAGGTGCACAGCATCACTTTGATGGCCAGTGTAAGGGGTTCTCGAGTAGTTCCAAGAACTAAGTTCAAGAAAGAGTGCTTTTTCTGAAATACTTCAGTGGAGTTGACTCTGGACACTAGTTCTCTAGCTCTAGCAAACTCAGCATCCACTTGCTGAACTCCTGTATACTCAATTGCAGAACTTTTGGAAACCTTAACTCCCATAAAGCTTTTTATGGTAAATTAATTCAGGATAATATCTGCTTTTAGTAAACTAAAATACTAGAATAATATTACTGATAATGTTAAATTAAAAAACTGAAACTATGACTCTAAGGACTCTTCTATAATCAACTTTTCTAAGTTTCCAAGAAGCATTGAAGCGTATTCTTTATCAGAACACCTTTTTTTAACTCTAGCTTTTACCTTTTTGAGCAAGCAAAAGCACCTATTTTTGACTGCGTTTTCAGTTCTACCAGGAAGTTCCTTGGCAATCCTACTCCAGGTTCTGCCAAGTTTGATGAAGCTAGTCAGTAGCACTTTGTCTTCTTGAACTGCCCACTCGCCCTTGTTCAGCAAAGGGTCCAAGTGATTGTACCACCTTTCTCTGCAGTGCTTCCCTAGCCGTATTTCTTTCCCGTTATAAATGACAGAGTTTACTGTACGTGCAGCTTGGGTCCAGAAACGCGCTCCAAACTGAGCCACATGAATCTTTACTAGCTCGTCTTCTTCAGGTTTCCAAGGAACAGCTCGAGCTCCTTTGGTTCTTGGGCCAGAATCTTCACTTAACTCTTTTCGGGTAGGTGCTGTAAATTCAAGTGAGGAGGCACTTACTGGGTAGGGGTAAAAGGCGCCCCCTTCTGGAAATGGCATTCCGCCACACAGTAGTTGAATAAACTGGTAGTTCTGGAAGAAAGGGTTATAGTGGGCCATTATTTTTTTATCCTAAATAGAAAACCCTCAGTTTTGCAAGTTACTAGTTATTATAATGAAACTTTAGAAGAAGGATTTTTGAAAAGGAAATGAGCTCTGAACTTTCATTGTGTAAGAGTCAAATTCCATATTAGCTTAGTTTTATGATAATAAAGCATGACCTTCAGACGTGTGCAGAACCCCTAGACCACAAGCCCCTAGAGTAACACCTTGATCTGATTATAGCTGATACTTATCCTTAGTCATCACTAATGCACAAAGTTTTTTATTAATTAAATTTAATAGAATTTCAATTATCACGTTGGATAGCAAACAGTTCGACCTGGAGTATTTCCATTTCAGGGTCTAGGTGAATGCTTTGGTACTCTTCAGCTACTTTTTCGTTCGAGAAATCCTGGCCGTTCTTTCTGCAAACGAGCTTGTAGCTACAACCAAGCACTCCTACATGGCTTAGTTTGGAAATAGAATTAGAGCACATAGGGCAAGGAAGCCTCCTTTCATTAGTTTCTACCCACAAATCAAAGAACCCTATTCCTTTGTTGACATTCACTCTCTGCCTGAACGCAACGCACTTGGACTCCATGCAAGTGCCTTCTATGATCAAGCCTACTCTTTTGACCTTCCACACAGGAGTAGGGGACCTAGAGCACCTTCTCTGTGGAAGAGACAAAATTACAGTTATTTTCGCGGTTTTAGGGATCTTGTAGTCTGAAAGTTTCTTTTCGTTTTCAAGTTCCAAGTCTTCGTAAAGAAGCTTAACTTGTTTTTCTTTAAACTTTTCAGACACAAACTCCCTCCTCAAAGCTTGGATCTGAGTGGAAACAGGGAACACGTCTTGGGAGGTTTTCACCTGGTTGCCAAAACAGATTTCAAAGTGAAGTTTGACCTTGTCGCTAAGGTCTTCTTTAACCCTCACTTTAATAATGTCTCCAGGCTTAATGTCGAAGTCCACAAAAGGAACTTGGCTTTTGGAAGGAATCTGCGACTTTTTGCAAACGTAATACAAACTTAGCTCCGTGTAGTTAATGTTAGGTTTAAGGTAACTTATGATTTCCGGTGTGAGGTTACTAAAAGTTTCCGAAGAGGGTTTCCTTATCTGCAATGATGACTGCGAAAAGTAAACGGGGTCCAGATCTAAATCCATTGGAATTTGGGTTTGGTGCGAGTGTTGGCATCCCATATTTATGTAAGTTAAAGTTTTAGTTAAATTCAGGTTCAAACAAATAAAAAAACGTATAGAGTCTTTCTGTGTCAAGAACTATTAAGTAGTTTGCTTCTAGGTTCGACTTGTACCGAGCGTAGTTGAGTCCATGTCTCGTAAAAAGCACTGTAGGCAAAGCCACGAACTGAGACATGGCGTTTTCTTCGTCCATCCCTCTAGCTATGATCACCACTGACTTCCTTCTAAAGTCAAAGTCGTAGTTTTCGCAAGCGTGTGGTTTCAGACTGCAGCACCTGATGTTTGGCACTCCTTCTAGTTTAGCTTCCATGTTTTCGAGCACAGTGTAAGTGCTTAGTTTGCCTTTTAAAGCAATCTCCTCCTCGTCCTTCACAGCGTTTCTGTAAATGAGTCTGAGAGTAGGGATTACTTGGCGGGCTTCTAAAATGTTGTAAGTGGCTTTGTGTATTCTGTGTATTTGCTCAGCGTAGTACCTGTTGTCTAAGTACCTATAAGGAATCCTAAACAACTCAGTAGGAAACCAGTTCAGGTTTAGTTTGTTTTGAAGAGCTTCCAGCCAAGCCCTTGTGATCCTTACTTTTCCATTGGTTCTCTCAATCATAAAGCTAAGTGCTTCAATCACTTCTGAGTGGGGCTCTATAGGCCTGTTGAAGTGCAAGTCAAACAAAAAGTCTTCGATGAAATATGAAGCAGGCAAGTCTTTGGACTCCAGCGTTTGCATGTGCCTGTCAACTACTCTTTTGATTAAGTCGTTGGCTTCTTGGGTTCCTTGGTTTGACACCACCGAGGATAAGTGAGGCCACAGTGTTGGAGTTTTCATTAAGTACTTGCTTCCGCAGTAACTCAAAACATTTCTTAGCATACTCAAATATTTAGTGAATTTATGAGTTCTAGAATGGCGTTGATATGCTCTGCGTTAGGTGGGCTTGCCTTGACTTCTGAGTGGGTCTCGCTGCTTACGTAGCCAATGTACATAACCTTCCTAAACTTCTCTTCAGCTGGCTTATGGGCAGCTATATTGACTGCATGGACTCCGTACTTGCCAACAACGTCTGCGTCACAGAAACTTCCTAGTTTTTCAATAGCAGAACTAAACACTGGTCTAAGTGTGTTGGTGTAAATAAGGTTCCCTTCCCTGCAAGGAATGTTGCGTGTTCCAAATACTTCTTTAAAGTGCTCATTCATGGTGTAGATGTTGTTTACGTCAGTGAACCTAACTCCCCAGTTATCTACATTAGGTCCGAAGAGAGGACTTGATACTGAAAACCCGCAGTGGTTCTTCACCCTGAACCAAGAACCTAACTCAATGTCTCTTCTGCAAGAAGTAAACTCTTCAATGATAAGGACTTTGTCAACTTCCATCAAGTTCGACAGAAACACTGGGTAAAGCATTCTTTGGTGGTTGTCTTCTTCTCTGAGAATAGGATCTCCTACCACTAAAAGAACTCCGTTTTCTAAAAAGTGGAGAGTGTGGGGCAAGAACTCGTTAAACGCTATGGACTTTATAATGCTGACTTGTGGAAGCAGAAGTGACCCAATGGCTTCTGAAGCAATCACTGTAAACTTAGGTGAAAACTCTTGCTTAAGTTGCTGTCCAAATACTTCTAGTTCTTTAGGAGAACTGGGAGCTTCTACAAGTTGGCAGCCTGAGTGACTTGGAAAAGCCACAATACTTACACCTGGACACACTGTATTATTGAGAGTGTTTAGAAACTGCCCAAGGTATGCGTTGAGAGTAGGTCTAGTTAAACTTTCACTTTCGAAGTTACAAGGAAAGCACACACATGAGTGGTCCAGTCCTCTGTTTGAAGATTCGCCTAAGATTGCCATGTTGGCTATAGTCGCCAAGTCAAATTTGAGTCTTTGGGCTAGCTCGCGCTCAGCTTTTGAAGGAAGTGCTGGTCCTGGAAAAGCCAAAACGTAGGACTCGCCCAAACTCACAAGCTTGCCTGGGTTAGAACAGGGCTTTTCAGCGTAGTACTGAAGGTGGAACTCAAAGTAGTCCTTGACTCTCAGCAAAGAGTCACTGGGCTCAGACAAAGCTGGAAGTATGTAGTGAAGGTGGCCTACACCTAAACCTAGCAACACCTGCACCAAGTAGTAGCTTTCGTACACAGAGAGTCCTTCTAGGTCTTTGTTCACAAGACAAACTACCCACTTCTGATCAAGTTTTCCCATAACTACTTTGCCCTTTTTGCCAGCTACAGTGTAGACGGGGAAGTTAGGGAGTTCTCTGTAGTACACATGCCTAGCAGAATCTAACTCAGGTTCTTGGTGTGCGTTGATCACTACAGCTACTTCAACGTTGTGCTTGCAAAAGCCTTTGAGAAACTCTGTTCCTCTTAGGATGTCTGCATGGGTGATTCCCACTCTATTTTTGTAGAGCACAGGGTGTTCTGACTCTCTTTTCCAGTTCACTTCTATTTTTCCTTCGAAAGGAGGCATGTTAGTTATCAACTCCACAAAGTAGGACTCTACTTGGTTTTGGACTTTCTTGATTCCTTCAAAAACAAGTTCGTGCGAAAGCACTTCGTCCTTAAGTCCAGCAGCTAAGTTGGCTACAACTGACACCACCAGCACTCTCATTCCGTGGGCTTGAGCTGCCATTACCTCAGGTACTGTGCTCATGCCGTACATGTCGCCTCCTAGTTTAGTGTAGCTTTCAATCTCATAAGCTGTTTCAAAAGCTGGGCCCCTTACCCAGAAGTAAGTGCCTTCAAAGCACCCTAGACCTTCGACTGTTCCAGCAACTTGTTTGGCGTACTCTCTAATGCTGGTGTCGTAGTCCAACTCAGGGTGGGCGTTTCTAAACAAACTGTGCAAGTAGGTGTCCAAAGGTCCTTTGCAAAAGTGGTTGATGTGGTCCTTCACCAGAATTATGTCTCCAGGCTTGCAGTCCCTTATTGAAGCCCCCGAAGCGTTAGTTACCAGCAAAGTGTGGCAGCCTAGAAAAGCACTGAGATGAGCAATGTAAGCTATTTGGTAGTTTGCGTAGCCTTCGTAGCCGTGGAGTCTTCCTCCCCAGCAGTAAACACTTACTCCGTTCACAGTTCCGTAAAACAAGCCTCCTTTGTGCCCGAAGACAGTAGTGACTGGTAGGTAAGGAATATCTTCAAAAGGAATTGTCTGCACATTTTCTAAACGAGACGCAAAGTTAGAAAGGCCGCTCCCCAAAACAATGCTAATTCCTGCTGGAGGCACTCTTTCTTGGATGTACTCTTTGCTGTTCTGTAAGGCATTGAACAGCTGAGAAGTGGTTTGAGGGTATTCACCTGACATTTTATTGGAACTAAATGTGTGGCGGGTTGCTTTTAGATTATTTATTAAGGATGCTCTTAACAAAAGTTTTTGAAGGCCTTCTGACTGTGTGAAGTCCAGTCAGAATAGTACTTATGAGCAAAAGCGAGTTAGCTTGGTGTGCTTGACTCTCGTAAAAAGGAGAACCCCTCATAAGTGCAGTGACTCCTAGTAAGACTTGGAGAGTCCCCACAAACATGATGCTGTTAATTCCAAACTTCATTCCAGTTGTTAAGTCTGCAGCTCGTTTGTAAAGGTACAAATCACAAATCGAAAAGTAAGTTATGTAAGCCAAAGTTCTGTGCACGAACTGAATCATAGACCTGTTTTGGTAGAAGTTCTTGTACCAAGGTTCTTTGTCCCAAGCGTCTTCAGGGAAGAACCACTTTTCTCCGTAAAAAGGCCAGTTGTTAAGGATCCTGCCAGCGTCACTTCCAGCAACAAGCGAACCTGAAACCAAAGTAGCAATAGCTAAGTGTAGCACTCCCATAAGTCTTTTTCTAGCGCCCCCGGCTCCTGACAGCAAAGAAGGAGTCGTAAGCACCTGTTCAGGAGTCTTCCGCAAGAAGTTTAAAGCGTTCCAGTACAACAAAGAGAAAATACTAAGTGCAAAGGTATGGTGCATTGCTAGTCTGGTAGGAGCCACCTTAACTCTTTCTTCGTGCTCGCGTTCTTCAAGGCCACTCTTGACCATCATCCACCCCATCAGTCCTTGACACCCAAATAAACCCAGTATTCCCAGCATCACTTTTTTGGTTCCAGAAGTAAACATCCCCCTCCACCAAAACAACCCCATAGGAACTGCGAACCACAAGCCCATCCCCCTTGCAAGCATTCTGTGTGCCCACTCTATGAAGTATATGTGTTTGAAGTACTCCAAATCAATGTCAGAGTTGTCTAGTTTGTACTCAGGGAACTCTTTGTACTTTTCAAACTCAGTAAGCCAGTCCTCATCAGTGCGGGGGTAAGACACTGACAAAGGCTTCCACTCCACCATTGAAAGACCTGCCTTGTTAAGCCGAGTGTACGCTCCCAGTGAAACCAGTCCGTACACTCCTACCGAAGCGCTGAGCAGCCAAGTTCCTACAAGCTTGCTTTGCATAATTAATATGGCAACCTCGCAAAAACAACCTGCAGAAAGAAAAGGACTTTCCCGCGAAGAAACCAACAAAGCCCTGAACTTAGTTAAGTACTTGGAAAAAAAACCTGAAGCAGCTGAGTTTTTGAAACCAGTAGACTACAAGGGAATGGGACTTGACGATTACCCACTTATAATCAAGCACCCCATGGACCTTTCCACTGTCCGCAAGAAGCTCAAAAACTCCAAGTACAACTCTTTCGAAGAAGTAGTTGTGGACCTCAACTTAGTTTGGGACAACTGCCGAACCTACAATCAAATTGGCTCTTTCATAGTCCAGCAAGCCGACGCTATGGAAAGCCACATGAAGAAGTACTGCGCCAAGCACGGGATCTCCACAGAAGCTCCTCAAAAACGTCCCAGGGACGAGAACGAACCCCAGCCTTCAGAACTCATAAGTTTCGAAAGCAAAGTGGAACTAGCTGAAAAAATTAGAAAGGCTTCGCACGAAGTACTGGCTGAGATTGTAAAGATAGTTGAAGCACAGTGCAAAAACGCTGTAGAGGAACTTGACAAAGAAAGAATCCAAATTAAGGTTGACGTTCTCGATAAAGCTACTTTTGACAAACTAACTGCCCTAGTCAATGAGGAGCCTAGTCCTACCAAAAGACCCAAACAGTAATTAAAAGCCTTAATTAACTTGGATTATCTATTAGCTTAATAAAGTAATAAGATAAATAATGATAACAAAAACTACACTAGCAACAACATATAAAACTTTGATTAACAATCTTCTTTCCCTTCGTGCATTCAATTGTTCGATAGGTTCATAGTGATGATATTCTTGAGATGGATTTTCTACAAGGGGTTGGTTGTAGCCTTGGTTGTATGCTGGAGGAGGCGGCTGGTACATTGGAGGAGGCGGCTGATACACTGGAGGAGGCGAGTACACTGGAGTTGCTTGATATGCTGGGTATCCCGGAGAAGGAGTTTGGTAGTTTAGGTGAGGGTCACCACTTTGCATTTTTATCAACAAGTTATTGTTTGTTTGAATCAATCAAGCCACCTAGGCCTCTTCTTGGTGGTTTTTTCCAGGATGTGTCGACCGTCTCTTGTTTGCACAGTTGAGTTCTGGTTCATGTGTCTCTTGTATATTTATTGTGGCCCTTTTCTATAGTTGAAATTCTCTTTTAATTAAAAGTTCAATTAATTTTCTTTTAAATTCATTATTTAGATAAATAAAATCATAGCAAGAATTGCTATAGTTAAAACGATACCTAAAAGCTGAAGTAATCTTTTTCTTCTCCTTCGTTCCTCTGGAAGTTCGTTAGGTTCATAGTAAGGATGTTCTTGATGTGGACTTTCTACAAGGGGTTGGTTGTAGCCCTGGTTATATGCTGGAGGAGGCGGCTGGTACATTGGAGGAGGCGGGTACACTGGAGTTGCTTGATATGCTGGGTATCCCGGAGAAGGAGTTTGGTAGTTTAGGTGAGGGTCACCACTTTGCATTTTTATCAACAAGTTATAATTGGCTAGTAAATAACATATGAGTGGCAAAAACACTAATTATTTCTCAAGTGACAGCAACTCAATGCGCTTCTTGAAATCTTACACCAAAGAAAACCTGGAGAACTCCCGTGTAATAGAGTACCCCTTCACTGAGCAGCACCGGTATAAGTCTAACTACATAAAAACATCCCGGTACACTATTCTTAGCTGGCTCCCTAAAAGCTTGTTTTGGCAGTTCAGAAGGGTAGCGAACATTTACTTCTTGATAATCTCAGTGCTGACTGCTATGCCTTTCTCGCCCAAGAATCCCTATTCAATGGCAATGACCTTTGCAGGAGTGCTTATATTCTCTATTTTGAAAGAAGCTTACGAAGACTATTTCCGGCACAAACAAGACAACCTAGAAAACAGAGTTATTACGCATAAGTTCGAAAAAGACTCTGGAAGTTTTGTGGACATCATGTCCAAAAAGGTGGCAGTAGGAGATTTGCTTCAAGTTAAAGAAAACGAAGCTATCCCTGCAGACATGGTTTTAATCTCTTCAAGTCACTCCAAAGGCTTGGCCTTTGTGAACACTATGAACTTAGACGGTGAAAGTAACCTTAAAGAAAAAGCAGCACCTAACAGCACTTTGCACCTAGACACGCCAGAAAAACTAGGTAGCTTAAAACTCGGAATCACCTGCGACAAACCCAATATGAGCATGGTGAAGTGGAACTGCAACATCAAACTTTCGCAGGAGCAGTTGCCTTTGGACATGAAACAGTTACTTATGAGAGGCAGTTTGCTTAAAAACACCGAGTATGTCTACGGAGTAGTTATATACACAGGCCACGAAACTAAGGTAATGCTTAACTCCAAAAAAGCTCCTAGCAAAATGTCTAACGTGCTGCGCATGATGAACAAGGTGCTTTACACTGTGTTTGGCTTCCAAATACTCATTTGCATTGCTTATGCAGGGCTAAGTATGGCTTGGCTGAGCTCGACTTCCCCAGAACATTACTACTTAGAGTTAGAGTCTAGTCCTGGAGCAGGTGACTTCTTTGTACAGATTTTGACTTACTGGGTAGCTTACTCACACTTAATTCCGATTTCACTGTACGTGGCTCTCGAAGTAGTGAAGTTAGCAATGGCCTTTTTGATTTCAAGCGACTTAGAAATGTACTATGCCAATGAAGACAAGCGTGCTAACGTAAGGACTTCAGACTTGGTTGAAGAGCTAGGTCAAGTAGAGTTTATCTTCAGCGACAAAACTGGAACTCTGACAGCTAACGAAATGGTGTTTAAGAAGTGCGTGATACTCAACGAGTTCTACGAGTTCGAAAACAAAGACTCACTAGGGAAGTTAACTCAAGTCCTCAAAGAAAACAACTCCTCTGAAAAAGTCCAAGAGTTCTTTTTGTGTCTTTGCTTGTGCAACTCAGTCTTCATAACTTACGAAAAAAACGGTAAACTGACTTACCAGTCCACTTCACCTGACGAACTAGCTTTGATCGAAGCTTCTAAGTCAGCAGGGTACGTTTTCTCAGAAAGAAGCGAAGGAAAGGTTTATTTGGAAGACATCCAAGAAGAGACTCACGAGTTCGAAGTCCTTGTGGAGGTTCCTTTTACCTCAGAAAGAAAACGCATGAGTGTAGTTGTTAAGCATGGAGAAGATGTTTTTTTGTTCACTAAAGGAGCTGACTCAGTTATGCTGGGCCTTTTAAACGAGGTTTACAACATAGAAGAATACCTTCACGAACTGGCTTGTGAGGGGTTAAGAACCCTGGTGGTAGCTTCTAAAAGACTAGACCCAGCCGAGTTTAACGAGTGGTTTGTAGAGTGGAACAGAATCCAAATCAAAAACATGCCCAACAAAACTGAACTCCTAGAAGAGCACTCAGCTGCTTTAGAAACCCAACTTGAGTACTTAGGAATCACAGCTATTGAAGACAAACTTCAAAAAGGAGTTCCGGAAACTATAGAGTTACTGATGGAGTCCAGCATTAAGTTGTGGGTACTCACAGGTGACAAAGAAGAAACCGCTGTAGAGATAGGCAAGTCCTGCAAACTCATCGGTGAAAACTGTGAAGTCTTAGTGCTCTCTTCAGAATCTGAAGAAGAGCTCACTAAGAAACTAGTAGAGTTCGAAGATAGAACAGGCACCCAAAACAAGTCTGTTAAAGAACTCCACAGTGAGTCCGCCAGCCAGAACGTATGTGTTGTGATTGATGGAGTTGCTTTAGGTTGGGTTTTGAACGGAAGTGAAGAAATCAAAGACAAGTTCTTCAAAGCAGGGTTAGTTTCTAACTCGTGCATATGTTGCAGAGTGTCTCCAGCTCAAAAAATGCAAGTTGTAAAACTTGCCAAGCAAAAAGGCACTTGGATCACCCTTTCAATAGGAGACGGAGCAAACGACGTAAGTATGATACAAGAAGCCCACATAGGAGTAGGTGTTTCAGGAAAAGAAGGCACCCAGGCCCTCCAAGCTTCTGACTTCTCTATTGCACAGTTTAGGTTTTTGAGTCAGCTGTTGCTTGTGCACGGAAGGTGGGCTTACAAAAGGGTTTCTTGGTTCATTTGTTATTACTTTTACAAAAATATAGTTATTGTTTCTGCTGAGTTGTGGTTTGCTTGGTGGAACGGCTTTAGTGGGCAGATCTTTTTTATGGACTGGCTGCCTATGCTTTACAACGCTGCTTGGACTTCTTGGCCTTGCATGATAGCTTACTTGTTTGAAAAAGACTTAACTGCTGAAGAGTCCTTAAGAAACCCCCAAGCTTATAGAGCCGGGCAAGAAAGAGCTTACTTCACGTTTGGTAGGTTTTGGGTTTTTGTCTTGCTGGGTATTTGGCACGGAGCAGTTTGTTACTGGGTTCCTATACTCGCTTTTAACGGGCCTCTAGACACTCAAGCAAGGGACACAGGGCTTTGGTGGATCTCTACCTTGTCCTTTACTCTAGCGATCCACATAATAACTCTGAAGTTGTACCTAGAAAGCATTCACTGGACAAAGCTCAGCATTGGAGTGGGGGTGTTGAGTGTGCTTGTGTACTACTTGTCAGTGTTGGTGCTTTGCACAGAGTTTATGAGTTCAGTGTTCCAGCCAGAAGCTTACAAGCTGTTTTCAAAGGTACTAGACAAAGGGATGTCTTGGATTGCGATACTCTTAGTGCCAGTTCTAGCTTTGATTCCTGACTTTTTGGTGGTAGCTGGAGAGTTTGTTTTCTGCCCAACAAAAGTCCAGCAACTTCTGAAGAAACGAGGAAAAAACACTATATGTACTGAGTAATGATTAATTAAGATTGTTTTAAAATCAGTGTTTTGCAGTCCTCCGAAGTCTTTAGTAGTATGGAGAACTGCTCCAAGCGCTCGTTTGCTTGGGAAACTAGAACTTTGGCTTTATTGCAGATGGCTTTACTAGAAAAAGCTTTTTTGGATTTTCCTGTGCACATTGTTTGCAAGCACTTTTCGCTAGAAAACATCAAAGACAGCTGAATAAAACTTCCTGCACAGAAAAACCCAAAACCTACGTAAGCCAGCATGATTTCATCAACATAGTAGCTGTTCAAGGCCACGAGTAAAAAGAACACAGCAAAAAACGATATAGAAATTGCTGTCATGATTATGTTGTAGCGAGCAAATAACTTGAAGTTACCTGTTTTTTTTGTCTCGTTTTCAATCTCAAAAGAAATGTTGTAGTTAATGAAGTTCAAGCTGCTGTAGAAGGATTCAAGTGGACAGTTGAACTTAGAAAGGAAATTACTCAGATAAGTTTCTCTGCCTAAAAGGCGGTAAGAGTAAAATTCATCATCAAACTCAAAGCTGATTTCGTTCGGACTGGACCCGTTAAGAGTGATTTCTAGTTCTCTTGGGTTATTCTCTGTTACTTTAGTATTAGTCTCCATTATTATTAACTCCAAACTTAATTGCACTTTTTAAGGTGGAATAGATTATTTGTTCCTTGAGCAAAACTGAGTCCTTTAGTTTTTCTAAGTGGGCCTTAAACAAGTCCACAAGGGCAACTTGGACCCTTCTAGCAGAAGGCTCACGGATGCTTACGCTCTGGACTTTGCCGCAAAAACTCTGGAACTTGCCTATGTTGTCTAGGACTCTTTCGAAAGCAATTCTCACTAAAGTTTCTTGACTGCCTGAGCATTCCTTAACTACTTTGGAGTACTCGTGCTTGAAAGAACACTTTTTCGAGAGCTTAAGTGCAGTTTCAGTCCATTTAGCAAACCAAGCATTGAAGGTCTCTGACATTAGAATACAGTTATTATTTAATGCCTGCTGACAAATAGGGTTTGAAGTTTTCAGACATTTTGCTTGTTTTGAGTTTCCGGTACAGAGAAGAAGCGTGTGAGTTGGTGTCTTGGAGTTCTTGGACAAGTTCAGAGTCAGTAAAGCCTAGTTTCTTCATGTTGCACAACACGTCCAAGTCCAGGGCTTCCCCATTGACTGAACTTGCTTTGGTAGTAACTTCGTCACTCATATAAGAAGGCACCTTGTTTATTTCGGAAGAATTCAGCCAAGTGTCTTCCAGAATTCCTTGAACCGAAAGCCTTTTTTTAGGGTCGACTCTTAGAATTCGCTGGAGAAGGTTCCTAGCCCCTGTAGGGACGTGCTGGGGGATGTAGAACTGGCCCCTTTGGATCTTTCTGTAAAGTTCTTTGTCAGAAGAACCTTTGAAAGGAAAAGTCCCACAAAGCATCGCAAACAAAAGAATCCCGCAAGCCCAAATGTCCGCTGGGGGGCCAGTGTAGTCCTTCCGCGTGACTATTTCAGGAGCCATGTAACTAGGCGTTCCGCAGAAAATCCTAGTTTTCATTTCAAGTGAATGGGAAGTCGAAAAGCCAAAGTCTATAAGTTTCAGCTGCTTGTTTTCGCCCAAAAGGATGTTTTCTAACTTAATGTCTCTGTGGGCCACGCTCCGTGAGTGGCAGTACTCAAGTGCTGTCACTAGTTCTTTCAGGATCCTTTTAACTTCTGGCTCCTCTAGACGTCGGTTGTACCTTCTTTTGATGTAGCCGTGCAGAGAGGTTCCTGGCACGTACTCCATAACTAAGTGTAACTGCTTAGGAGTGTCAATGGTTTCGTGGAGTTTTACAATGCTGGGGTGCTGTAGCATTTTCATGATTTTAATTTCTTGCTGGACACACCTTTTCCTGTGAGGTTGCATAAGTCGAAACTTTTCATAAGTTTTGACTGCGTACTTCAACTTGGACTCTTTGTGCACAGCCATTCTTACAGAAGCGTAAGCGCCTTGACCAATGTGCTTGCCAAGTGAGTACGCTTCTATTCTACTCGGCTCTTCAGTAACTACTTTGTCAGGCGAAGCAGGGAGTGAAGGTTTTCGCGCAATTGGGGGTTTCCCCAAAGGCATGATGCGCTGCCTAGCTGGGTTCCGGTTTTCAGTTATTTTGAGTCTAGAAGAAGGAACAGTAGTTTTGGGAGGGAGTTTTTTATCCTCTTCAGAAGATTTGGTTTTTTCAGGGTCTTTTTTAGATGAGCTTGCTGAAATAGGTCGTCTTTGGATAGGCTGTGTTTTTCTAAGGTTAGTTTGGTTGTTGCCTGGAGAACTCCTTCTGTAGTTAGCTGCGTAGCCTCTGTAGGAATGAATCTCGCCCCTGGAACCTGATCTGTACATTTAAATTAGAAGAAATGGCGAAACCCAATTATAGTTCACATGATTCTTGCCTCAAAGACCCTGTGTAAACTCTAACTAGACCCTCGCAATTACTTAAAAGCTTTAAAACCCTTCTTAAAACTCAACTTAAACGGAGGTATGGATCTACCAAGTCTGTGTTTAGGTCCCTTCAAAAGAAGTCTAGTTTAGTAATTCCAGACTATGAATTTGACAAATGGGTCAAACGAATAGGTGCTGGCAACAGTGAACATGTAAACGAATATATCCGCCTTTACTCCTCCAAAGACTTTCAAACAGGAGTCCGTAGTGTCGACCTGCACAGTTTGGTTAAATGGGTGTTTGGTGAAGGAATTAGTCCACTGCTAATCAGAAGAGGCTCTAGAAACGAAAGCACCCACAAATCCAGTCCCCATAGATTTCTCAGAACAATTGACTCTAGGTACTCAGTTTCAAAACACAACTTCAGCGAACCACTGCAAGACCAAACAAGTAGTTTCTTACTCGAACTAACAGAAACTCTTGGGTCAGAAATGCTAGTTTGCGAGTATTTTTTCCAAGGAAGAGGTGGTTTTATTGATTTAGAGGAGTTCAAAAGCAGTTGCTTAAGTTTAAACCTAAAAACTCCCTACAAACCCAGTGAGTCGTTTTACAACCTAAGCAAACTAAACCACTCCTTAGCCAAAAAAGACTTTTACAAGTCACTTGTTTTGGCTAGAAACCAAAGATTTGAGTCTAAACAAAACAGACTAAAAAGGTCCAAGAAAGCATACAAAAACTCAAGTCCCACCTCCTTCAAAAACTCAGTTGGAAACAAGTCTTTTGAACTCAACAAACAAAACGGATCCAACTTGCTCAAAACCCAAAAACTCAGTTCATGCAAAGTAAAAGACTGCCAACAACCAACTCAGTACAGTTCTTTCTACTGCAAAAACCACAAAAAGTCTTTGATTCTGAACTCAAGGCAACTTCTCTTTAGACTCATGTGCTTCTTTCCTAACCACAAAGCAGCGTCTAGCATCCAGAAGTTCATGAAAGCCCTTAAGAAAAACAGTTCAGCTGAGACAATCAAAAACTTAGTTACTGAACTCGCACCTGGGTTTGACATCACTAAAAGGGACATTGTTGCTCTGCAAGAACTCGTAAGGCAGCCTTACTTTTCGGGTTTTTTGCCAAGTTTTGTTTCACTGAAAGGAAGGCCTCTTAAAAGTTCTTCTCCCAAAGAGAAGAAAACCCTTACTCCAGTTTCTCGGATTACTTTTTCTGAAAATAGAACACAAAAAAGAACTTCTAGTAAATCTCCTAGTAGACTTGTAAGATATTTTTAATTACTGATCTTTTATGAGTTCAGATATTTTAACCCTGTAAATCTTATTGAAACTCTTAGAAAGGAGTTTGTTTTTTTCTGACTCAAGGGCTTTGTTTAGGTCTTGTCTGGGTCTGAAGTCCGGCTTTATCCTTGAGCGGTAGTACTCTTTCATCCGTTCGAACTTGCTGCTTTTGTCAACCTGGACTTTTTTAAATAGCTTCTTTGAAGTTTCCTTCAAAGTGTTGTAAGAAGCTTCGTTTTTAACTAATTGTTGCTTGATCAGGTAGTGCTTCCTAATCTTTTTCTCAGAGGCAATTCTATTTGAAACCTTTTGGGAGGAGTTTTTGAGTTCGGCTTCTTGAATTCTGGTTACTCTGCTTTCTGGAGGGTTAATAGAGCCTCTTTTTAGTCTGTATTTTGGAGAATGGCTTTTTTTAGGGTCTTGAGATAATCTTTGGGGCTCAGGCGTTTTGTTGGCTGTTTGAAAGTCTCGGTTTGACCTAGAGTTTTTTCTAAGCGATGCTCTAGGTTCAGGAGTCTTGTTGCTTGCTTCGTAAATAGCTGAGCTTCTTGGGTGCTGAGACTCTTCGGGAAAGTCTCTTTGTCTAGGAGAGAATTTTTTATACCCTTCTAGGTTTCCTGACTTGGATTCTTGTATGGGGTTCAATTGTCTAGGCGAGTGTTTTTTGTACTTTGCTAAGTTTCCAGACTTGGACTCCTCAAGGAAGTCTGGACTTAATCGCCGAGGTGAGTTTTTTTTGTACTTTGCGAAGTTTTCGAAGTAATTATCTGGAATCTCGAAGTTTCTGTTATTCAAAGTGCTTAACTTAGCGTTACTAGGAGAAGAGTCTTGGTCAGACTTATAAGGACTGTCCCTTAGTTTTATAGGGGGGAGTTTCGACCTGGAGTCAGAAGTGTCTGAGTCATTAGAACCAAACTTAGTTTTTAGAAGTTTTGCTATTGATTCAGACTCAGGGATTTCTACAGGTACTCTTCTTTTAACCAGTTCTTCAAGGTACTCCTCTTCTACTTTTCTTAACTTAATCTCATTACTGCAATGCTTCTTTATGAGCTTTTTAAAGGAATCTTTGTCTAGGTGTTGCTGGTCCTTAGCTGCTTTTAGTTCTTCAATGGTGATGCTTTTTAGTCTGTTTTTGTATATTTTGGAGAGATTAGGCCACATTGAGAGTTTAACTTTATATAGTTTAAATTATCCAGAGTTCATTATAGGTGAATTAAAATGTCCTACATAAAAAGGATTGGATCGTTCCCACAGAAGTTTGACCTGGAACTTACAATCCACTCGATACACTTCAACCTGCCTTACCCAGGACAAGTCCAACTGGTTGCTAAACGTAGCAAAGACAGAAAAGAAACAACTCCTATTTTGAATACTGACGTTTCCCTAGGAGTCATTTTCCCCGAGTGCACTCTTTGCTTCCGCGTAACTATGTACCAAAAAAACTCCTTTTACCTTCCTAAGCAGTTATCACTCAGACTCGTGCAAGTAAGTCCTACTCGCAAAATCAAGAACGGAAAAGTTGTCATCGACCTCAGTCCCATTCTGAACTCAAAAACTGGACTTGAAATGAAAGACTTCAAACTCAAAGGCTGCACCTATAAAAACGCTTCTGTGTGTGTAAGTGGCAAACTTACTAAGGTAGGACACAGTGTAGAGTCTACCTCTACTGCTTCGCCTGAAGAGTTCAAAGAACCCCCCCAAAGGACTGAAAGAAGGTCCAAAACAGAAAAGGAAGAAAAAAAAGTCAAGTTCATGCAACGAATTGAAAGACTCAACAGCATGTACACCAGCAAACCAATCAACACTCCTAAGTCTGCTGGGATCGTTTACGAAAAAGAAAGCTTTTCCCCCCTAAAAGATAACTCCGACCTAAACCCAATTGGCGAAAAGCAATACACTACTAAGCAAGCAGACACTCCAAAGTCTGCAGGGATTCCTTATGAAAAGCTTTCTCCAGCAAACGATAGGTCCAGTTTAAATCCTATCAGTGAAGAGTCCCCAAGCAAAGTAACCTCTTCATTCATAGAAACTAGAAGAGGAAACCCTAAAAGAGCAGCTTCGTTTTACGAAGTTCAAGAACTCAGTGATTCGAGTTCTGAGGAGTCTCAGGGACAATTAGAAGAGCCTCAGGTGGAAGAGTTCATAACCCCCCCTGTTTCGATCCAAAAGGTCAAACCCAACACCCAAAGCAAAAGTGAGTTCCTAGCTAAGAATGAAGCTAAGGCAGGATTGAACAACTCACGAAAAGGTTCTGCTTGTAGCAAGTGCCTACTTTTCTAGTGAATATTTAACTATAATTAAATGGAAGACTATCTAGAGTACGATCAGTTAATAGCCTTCCACCGCAACCAAGAAAACCCAAAAGAACAGCCTGAGTCTTGTCTCAGCTTTGCTTACGAAACTTTCCGTTACGACAAAATGACCAAACAACTTCAATCCAAAGACAACATTCTTAGAACCAAAGTGTTTATTGAAATCAACGAAGACATGCGACACCTCACCAAAGTCGTAGAAATAACTAGAAGCACCCTTCCTGCAGAAATTCGCAGAGCACTCAAAGACCCTAACCACACAATAAGGGAACTGGCTTCTCGAGCATTCATTGGACCTACTTTTGTAGTTGAAGGCCAGCGCTTTCTGATTAGCAAAGGGATTGTCCAGGAGATTTCTGAGCTTTTTGACGACAAAATTGAGAAAATACGCAATAACGCTTACCAGTGCCTTTTAAGACTAAGCACCGACCGAGAGGGCTGCGAAGGAGTTTTAGAAGCAGGAGTCATAGAAAAACTCGTCGACAAGCTCATCTCTGAAAAAAGCGAAAAAATAATGACACTTACGATGTACTTGTTGAAGCAGTTACTCCAGGCAGAACAAGGACCCCTGCGTGTGCTCCAGACAGCTTTTATAAGCAGAACTAAAAACTTGTTAGGTTCTTCAAACGTTGAAATCAGAAGACTCTCTGCAGAGAACTTAGCTTGTCTGTCCTTTACTTACCCTGGGAAAGTCCAGATCATAGACCACGATTGTGTGGACTCACTTGCTGGCTTGATTTCAGACCCTGATACCGAAATAAGGGCAGCTGCCTTGTTGGCGCTAGCAAGTCTTAGTATAGAAAAACCAGCTAAAGTAGAACTTGTAGAAGGCCAGCATCTTGTTAAGATTATGGAGCTGCTTAACGAAGACGATATCCAGAACAGACTAAATACCATTCAGTTAATAGCAAATGTTGCTGAGCACCCTATTGCCAAAATGGAGTTCATGCAGTGCCTGGACAAGTTGCGTGACATCACTGAAGAAGACGAAGAGTTAGTTAGGAGGTTTGCTGAAAAAGCCATTTCTGTAATTACTTGGAAGCCATAATAATAATGATCAAAGTAAGTGTTGCAGTGTTCTTATTAGCTTTGGGGTACTTCCAGTACACAAGAATTTTCACCCCTGAAAAAGAAGTTGCTTTTCATCATTATGAAGCTTGCCAGAAGTTTGCTGTGGAGTTGCCTATTTTGGACATTACAAGGTTCCAAAACAAACTTTTAGCTGTAGGAAACGACATCAGCCAGTACTTCACTGACTTTTCCAATGCAAGTTTTGGCAAAATATACTACTTAGAAGAAGTGGACTCTGGAAACTTAACTGTTAAAGAACTTGAAATTAAGGACTTTCCAGATGGTGTTGGGTTTTACCCCTTTGGAATGTACCTTTTAAAACCTAACTTGTTATATGTAGTGAACAATGCCATGGCTAAAGGAGGGTCTAGATTAGAGGTATTCAACATAAGCAGTACTGCAACTTGGATTGGACACTCTAAGTTCGATAAAGTAGGAATATTTGGAGACTTAGTCATGGAAAACGAGAAAGAAGGCTATTTTTCTCAGTATTCAAGTGTGCAGATTCCTTCAGACCGTAACTATTCCTTTATGGATTTTTTGCTGGGCTTTGCAAAGGACTTTTTACAGATCAAAGATTCCTATGTTTACCACTGCAAAATTGGTGAAACTACAGAATGCACTGCCTTAAATGAAACCAAGTCCAATTCTGTTACTGGAATCACCAAGTCTAAGTTTGGAGACTACTACGCAGCCCACTCTTCTATAGACGAAAACTACATAGCCCACTATAGAAAGAACTCTGAAAGTAGCACTTTGGAACTCAAGAGTAAATTAGGAGTCCGGGATAGGTGTGAAAGACTAGAGTGGGACGAACCTACTCAAAGAGTGTATGGAACAGCTACTCCTTGGTATGGAGACCTGTTGTTTTTTAGTAAACTTGTGCCTTCTGGAGCAGTAGAAATGCGTAGTTGGGAGCACAAGCCAGGCAATGTTTACAGAAGACTGTTTATGCAAAAGGACTTACTCAGAGGAGGGTCTTGCTCTGCTAGACACAAGAACTTTGTAGCTTTAGGAAGTTATTTAGAAAAAGCAGTGCTGGTCTGTCCCATTGTAGGGCCTAGAACTTAATTACTGAGTTTACTTAAAATGGTTTTTAAGGTTCTTTTAGCCGTGTTAGGCATTGCAGCAGCTGAGTACGTTGAAGTAGAACTCGGAAGCAGTTTTGCTCTAGGTTGGGAATTTGTTGGAGACAAAGTTAGTCTGACCTTTAAGGTAAAAATCAAATAGTGCAAAGAAGGTTGGTGCGGGTTGGGATTCGGAAAGAACATGAGGGATGTGGACATGATAGTAGCTATGAGGAGTGAAGATAGAGTAGAACTCATGGACCTCTGGAGCATCACCGAAAGCACACCTGAAAAAGATATTGACTTAGGAGGTACTTTTGATCTAGAATTTGTATCCCAAAATGTAACTCAAGAAGAGTTCCAAGTAACTATGCTCAGACCTTTAGTCACTGGCGACAAGTATGACTTTGAGTTATCTGTTGGACTTAAAACTGACGTTGTGTGGGCGTGGCTAGGTTCCGGAAACTTTAACAAGCATTCAAAAGCTTCCTCAGGGAAACTTAAGTTTGCAGAGACTCAAGAAGAGGCAATTATTTCTAAAACAGACGAAAGTGACTTGAAACTTCACGGAGTAAACATGTCAATAGCTTGGGCAGCACTGGCTCCGATCATAATCATGGCGTCCAGGTACTTCAAATGGTGGTGGCCTTGGTACTGGGTTCACTTAGTTGGAGGAGTCATTTCAATAGGACTTACTGTGTTAAGCGGGTCTGCTGTTTTCTACCACGAAGAAAACATCTTTAAAACTATGGGAGAAGAAGTCCGCACTCACTCTAGAGTTGGCATAACAATGATAGGAGTAGCTTGTGCTGAAGGCATTTTAGGACTGACTACAAGGTGGTTTGCCAACTACTTCAAGCTGTATCTCAGAGTTTCTTTAGTGAGCAAGTTGCACAAGTTGCTTGGGTGGACTTTGCTGGCTGGAGGCTTGTATAACATTGCAAATGGCTGGCAAATTTTTGATGAAGACGAACTTGCAATATATTTCCCCTTTTTGGCTTTGATTATAATAGTTTTTGTTTTACTGGAAATCAGACATCAGCTAGCTCACAAGTATCCTTGGCTTTCTTTTTCAAAGAAAAATCTCCCAGAAATGACCCATGCTGAGGTTCTGATGCAAGTTGAAAAGAACTCTAAACAGTACGTTTTCTTCGAAAGGTTGGTGCTTGACATCAAGAAGTTCCAGTTCAGCCATCCTGGAGGCAAGTTCTTGCTTGAA
>PR_CR_10_Liq_1_inCRDRAFT_1000052_pt1 | contig 57594 bp, 46 predicted proteins | sample PRCRCaboRojoPR_3_FD_10241 | JGI IMG/M metagenome (IMG submission 10241) | reverse complement strand
TTTTGGACTTATCTGGGACAACTATTCCCTTGAGCAACGAACAGTTCTTGTTGAGAGGGAGTTCTTTGAAAAACACAGACTGGATTGTAGGAATAGTAGTTTACACAGGACACGAGTCAAAAATCATGCTAAATTCCTCAAACGCCAAAACCAAGTACTCCAAACTCGAAACCCAAATGAACAAACAAATCATTTTTGTGTTCCTAATGCAGTTGGCTTTGTGTGTGACGTGTGCTTTGTTCTACGCAATTTGGTTCTCTCAAAACAAAGACAACACTGACCAGTACTTAGAGTTAACTACAAGCCAAGACAACAGTTTGTTGCAGTTTGTGATTTTGTTCTTTTCCTGGATGTTGATTTTCACTAACTTTGTGCCAATCTCCCTTTTAGTTACTTTGGAAATGGTTAAGTTCCTCCAAGCTATTTTCATCTCTTGGGACCTTAAGTTATACTATGAAGAAGGAGACATTCCTGCTAGAGTGCAAAGTTCGAACTTAAATGAAGAACTTGGACAAATCAACCACGTTTTCTCTGACAAAACCGGAACTTTAACTTGCAATGTAATGGAGTTCCGCAAGTGCTCAATCATGGGAGTCTCTTACGGAACTGAAGAACGACTCAAAACTGAAAAGGCCTCTAATGTAGACTTTGTAGACCCCAACTTCAACCCTTCAGACCAAAACGCAGAGGACTTTTTACTGCACTTGGCAACCTGCCACACCATCATCACTGAAGAAAAAGAAGACGAAATCGAGTATAGAGCAAGTTCCCCTGACGAATTGGCCCTTGTGAACGCAGCCAAGTACTTTGGAATCAAGTTCATTGGAAGGGACGGAGACCAAAACATTTTAATCGACCTCAAAGGAAAAGTAGTTAAGATCGGAGTGCTGAACGTCATTGAATTCAACAGCGACAGAAAAAGAATGTCTGTGGTTGTCAGACTTCCAGACGGAAGAATCAGACTCATGTGCAAGGGCGCAGACTCCATTATCTTGCCCCGGCTGGTAAACTCAAAAGTGATCGAAAGTACTTGGGAGCACTTAGAAGACTACGCAAACAGCGGACTGCGCACTTTGGTGATAGCTTACAAAGACCTTACAGACCGGGACTACGAGTCTTGGAACTCTGAGTTTGTAGCAGCAATGAGTGACATACACAACAGAGAAGAGAAAATAGCCAAGCTTGCTGAAGAACTAGAACAAAACATGGATTTGCTCGGAGCAACTGCTATTGAAGACAAACTACAGGACAAAGTACCTGAAACAATAAAGAACTTAAGAAGCGCAGGAGTCAAGGTTTGGGTGCTTACTGGAGACAAAATAGAAACAGCCATCAACATAGGCTTTTCGTGTTCACTACTGACTAGCGGAATGGCTCGAATCCTGGTTCAGGGACAAAGGTCAAATGAAGTCCAGGAAGAACTCAAAACTGCACTCTCAACCTTTAAAATCAGCCCTTCGAGTGAGTTTGCACTGATCATTTCTGGAGAAGCCTTGATAAAAGCAACTAAAAAAGAAATCATAGAAGACCTTGTAGCAGTGACTGATAATTGCTCAGTTGTGCTTGCATGCCGAGTAAGTCCCCAACAAAAAGCAGAAATAGTGGAAATGATTCGCGAAAGAAAACCTACATGCCGGACTCTTGCTATAGGTGACGGAGCCAACGACGTAAACATGATACTTGCAGCACACGTAGGACTGGGGATATCAGGACTTGAAGGACAGCAAGCAGCCCGTGCTTCAGACTTTTCAATAGGGCAGTTCTGCCACATGCAGCGACTGATGTTTGTGCACGGAAGGGAGTGCTACAGAAGAAACGCTACTTTGATATGTTACAACTTTTACAAAAACGTGCTTTTGGTCACTCCTCTTTTCTTCTACGGGTTTTTTTCGGTGTTTTCAGGGCAGGTCCTCTACAACATGTGGCTGTACCAACTCTTCAACATGTTTTTTGCTTCGATGCCAATATGTGTATATGCGATCTTTGACAAAGAAATAGACTACGACGAAATAGAAAACGAACCCAAGTACTACAACTTAGGACTCAAAGGGAACTTGTTCAGCACTTCAGTTTTTTGGGGTTGGATACTTGAAGCAACCTTGCAAGGACTTGCAATTACTATACTAGTTGTTTACTCTGTTTGTTCTGTGACTGGTTCTCACTCAACAGGAAGAATAGACTCTATGTATGTAGCCTCCGTAATTATCATATCGTTGGTGGTGATTTGTGTGAACATGAAAGTAGTTATTTTTTCTTACACTCACTACTGGTTTTCAGTTTTGATCGTGGCTCTTTCAATTTTGGTATACTTTTCAGTTTGCTTTATGATTACTGATTGGTTCCCAATCCATGTTTACTTTGACAACTTCAATGCCAGAGGGGCGAGTTCCAGGATGTTTGAGAACCCTAACTTTTACTTTGCGTCAGTTGTTTTGATTTACGGGTCCTTTTTCATCCAGCCCTTCTTGAAGGAAGGCATTTCTCTGTACTACTTCCGAAAAAGCACAACTAGAGTTGAGGATATGGAAATGCCTGAAGCAATCGACAAAGACAGAGAAAAACTACTAGAAGAAATCCCAAGCGAAATTCGAGAAAGTTCAAGAGTAAGTTTGGAACGCCTTACACGGAGACATACAGGGTATGCTTTTAGTGGTGAGCCCGGACACACTCCTCAAATCACTGACCCCAAGTTTCAAGATTAACTTAATCTTCATAAATATGATGCGAAGGTGCTTCTCTGTACTTAAAGGAAAAGCCACTCCAGAAGGCACAGAGTTCTTCACAAGGAAGAACCCGAAGGTCAGGGAGTGGCACTGGAAACTGACTTCGAGTTACTTAAGCATTTCTAGTTTCGGAATCGGAACATACATTGGAGCTCCAGACGAAGAAACAGACCAGCAAGTTTACAACGCTGTTGTTGAAAGTGTTTCAAGCGGAGTTGTGAACGTAGTGGACACAGCAATTAACTACAGGTACCAAAAGGCAGAAAGGTCAGTAGGAAAAGCACTGCAAGCCTTAGCTGAGCAAAACATTACACGGGACCAAGTGTTCCTTGCGTCTAAAATAGGGTACATACCTGAGGACGCAGACAAAGGACTAACTGGAAAGGCAATCATCAAAGAACTCGAAGAAAAAGGAGAAATCAAAAGCGAAGACATAGTCGGAGGAGTGCACTGCATGCACCCTAACTTTTTAAAAGACCAGTTAAAGAGGAGTCTAGAAAACCTGCAAGTAGAAACACTGGACTTACTCTACTTGCACAACGCAGCTGAGTCTCAAATGCCAGCTTTGGGCGAAGCAGAGTTTTGGAAACGCTTAGAAAAGGTTTTTGAGTTCATGGAAGAAGCAAGAAGTCAGAACCAAATCGTGGACTACGGAATGGCTACTTGGATTTGCTTTAGGTCTCCCAGCAGTGAACAAAACATCCACTTAAGTCTCGAAAAAGTTGTGGAGTTGGCTGAAAAAGTAGGAGGCAAAGATCATGGAATGAAGTACGTGCAACTTCCTATAAACTTGATGATGCCAGAAGCCTTTGTTCAGCCTTGGCAGTCTTACAAAGGCAAAGATGAGATATTTTTGAATGTAGCCAAGGACTTAGGAATCAACGTTGTCACTAGTTCGCCTTTGCTGCAATCCAAGATTTTGGAACTCAAACTCTCCAAGTCAATGCTGGGCGTAGAAACACAAGCTGCCAAGCACCTCCAACTCATTAGGTCCATTCCTTCAAGTTCGATCAAGTCAGTCTTAGTTGGCATGAAGAACCCCCGCAACGTCACTATGAACCTGCAACTAGGCAAAATCGACCCTCTTGAAAAAGAAGACTTTTGGAACGTGTTGAAGCCAGAAGGGAAAGAACACCTACCTATTTCTATAGACTTATGGTAATATCTTGAGTAATAAGTTGTAAGCAATATGGAAGACCAAAAGCTCAAACCAGCCTTTTACGGGTCTACAACTACTCAGCCCAATGAAATGCCAAGGAAGTCTGTAGGGGAACTGGTCCAGTTTTACGAAAAAAGAATCAGGGACTTGTCTCCTGACCCTGGCGAAATCAACTTTAGAAACACCAGAAGTTCAAGCAACCCTGTGAAGTTCCAAAGCAAGTCCCTAGCTAAACAAGAATCTAATGAACTCCATTTATCACCTTCAACAAAAATCGATTGCAACGTTCAAACTGAGAGTCAAAAGGAGCCAAGAGGAAGCACTGAAGTTACACTAAGAAGAAATTCTAGTTTGGCCCCCCAAACAAGAGACTCCCAAAAAGAAGTTTTTAGAGGCGAAACCTTCGGAATCGTTCCACAAAAAGCTGAAGAACACAAAGACACAAGAAGAAGCACTGAAGTTACACTGAGAGGAAACTTCAATTCAACTCAAACAACTAAAGAACAAGTCACCGAAACAGCAGACTCCGAAAAACAAATTTTAAGATTAGAAACCTTTAGAGTTACTCCAAAAGACCCTAACTTAGGGTTCGAAGTGACCTTTGGAACGGAGTCAGAAGTGGACGTACTTTGTGTGAACTGCTACGAGTGCATCCCTGTTTCAGACGTAGATGCCCACTCTAAGATCTGCATCAGACCAGTTGTGGAGGAGAATGACATTTCTTCTGTTGACATTCGAATCACCAAAATAATGGACTCAATTAAAAACAGGAAAAGCGAAGCAACAGGAGAACAACTAAGTTTGCTTGTTAAGTTGTTGGAACTGGGCCACGCTGCTTTGGAAAAGTCTGTGTGTTCAACTAAGGTTTTGCAAAACATAGAAAAAGTATCAACTGAAAGTTTAAAACTAAAAAACGCTCTTCCAGTGAATATATTTTCACGGAGACTGGGACACCTTGTAGAAGCCAAAGGAAGCTTTGGGCTAGAAACTCTTGAAGGAGAGGCTTTGATCAAGGCTTACGAAGAAGAAGCTGAAAGACAACGCAGAGAACTAGAAAGGTGGAAACTAAGAGGCCAACTCTTGCTTCAGCTGGTAGGAGACTCTAAGAACTTCGAAGAAGTTAACAGCGACATGGGGTCTGACCTTGATAACTTCAGTGCAGTGTCTTTTTCTACAGGCTATTCAGACCTCAACTCTGACGTGGCAAACCTTGAAGAAGCTGAACAGGTTTTAAGTGAGATTTCTCAAGAAGAGTTGGAAAAGTACTTCTATAGTTTGTGTCTGAAAAAGAAAATGGCACTTCCGAAGTCCCACCAAAAGCACTCTTTGGCTATTTCGCAACTCTTCAAAAACTGCACTGAAGGAGGGATCCCTGTTTCTAAGTGGCCAGACTACGTCAATGCAGCTTTTGATTAATAATAAATGCAAATTAGGAACGACGTCTTAGAACACGTTTTTGAGTACTTGGATTGGGTGTCTTTGGTTCAAGTGAGGCAGACTTGCAAAAGGTTCTACAGAATAGCCACTACTGAAAACTTTATTCGGAAAAAGCTGTTTGAAGGCAGTGCTGAGGACACTTACCATGAGACTCCAGACTTCTACCTCAACCCAGCAGGGTTAGTTCCCAACTTGTGCACTGAGGAAAAAAACCTTCCTTACAGGGAGCTTTTAGAAACGGTTGCTTCTAAGTTAAAGACTCCCTTTCCTTTGATTGAAAGGGGCTTTGAAAGTTCTTCCCATGACTACAACCAAACAATAGACTGCACTTTAAGTTACGAAAACATTAACTTTTGGAGCTCAAAAGGTTCTGACACAAAGCAAGATAATGAGTACTTGATTTATGAACTTAGAGACCAGAGCTTTGTTTTTTCTGTCCACTTCCTACTTTACCGGGCAGTTTACCAAGGAGGTCCAGTTTACCCTCCTCAAAGAGCCAAAGTAAGTATAGGCAACTCTCCTGACGAGTACCACTACCACTCACAAGAGTTCTTTGTTTCGCCTACAGAGTACTTAAACACAGTTCTGGTGCTTCCAAAAATAGTTATTGGCAAGTACGTTAGAATCGACCTTTTGGGAAAAGTAGTTCCTCAGCCTGGAGACGAAAAGTTCTACTCAGTTTTGGAGTACGCAGAGGTTTTAGGCTACCCTTTGAACTTTTTGAACCAGAACTCGAGTTTGGCTTCTCAGAAACCCAAAGTAGACATGCAAAAAGACTTGCCTTACAAAGCTCAAAGCCTAGAGGAGTACAAGTCGATTCCTAGTGACTACATCACTCCTTTAGCGTTTCCTTTGCTCCAAAAACGCTTTAAAGTAGTCGAGCATATGGACTCAAGGACAAGGAGACTTAACCCTATTGAGTCTTACAACTTTTTAAAGTCAAAAGAAACTGAAATCACTGAACAAATTGCAGAGGAACTAGTAAGGGGCCCAATTACCCCTAGTGAAATGATAGGTGACTTTTACTTCGAAAAAGGGTTTTACGAGGCTTCAAAAAATATCTACTCTCACTGCAGAATACCTTATAAAGTGTGTAGAAGCTGCATTGCTTTAAAGGAGTTTAGCTTAGTTAAAAGGATCCTTAGAATTCAAGACCCCAGACTTCCAAGCAAGGCCGACCTAGTTTCAATTGCAAGGGATTTAGGCGAAGATTACTTAAATGCACTCCAATATGAGTTAAGTGATTATTAAGTCTCATATAAATGGATACTCACTATAGGAGAGTGACAACCAACGAAGAACTCAGAGACGGACCTCTGAAAGACAGAAGGTGTACTGACGTGTTTTGCTTCTTAGTGTTTTTAGTTTTCATTGCAGCTATGGTCGTGGTAGGTGTGTTCGGGTTTATGAACGGAGACCCTGCGTTGATCATCTACCCCCACGACTCTTCAGGCAACCAGTGCGGAAGGCCAGGCACACCAGCTGAAAACTACCCACTTCTTTATTTTGTGGACCCTGACTCAACAAAGTTCACTGTTTGCGTTAAAGAATGCCCCCAGACAGAAGCTCCGGAGTGTCTTCCAAACAACTGGGTGGTTAACTGCAAATTCACAGTCAAGCACGAAAACAACAAAACAGAACATATCGACCCCGTTGATTCAGTTTCTTTCATCAAAAAGGTTTGCTTGCCTGAAGAGTCCAAAAACGCAAAGGCCCATGAAGCAGTGCTGCAAGATTTTCAAGACAGCAAAATGGTTGACTACCTAGACGACTTAGCAAACAGCTGGCTTGTTTTAGTAGGAGTGGTGGTGTTTTCAGTGGTTTTATCCTTAGTCTTTATGTTCCTGTTGAGGTACCTAGCAGGAGTGGTAGTTTGGGCATCAATACTGATAATACTGGCAGCTTTTACTTTGTTCGGTCTATACATGTACTGGGAAAGCAGCAACACTACGTACAGTTCAGATAACCAAAATTTGTTTTTGGGGCTTGGAATAGCTTCATGGGTATTAGGGTTCATAGCTCTGGTTCTGTTCATATTTATGTTCAGAAAAATCGAACTAGCAATTGCTATAGTGAAGAGTGCTGCTTTGTTCATATCTGAAACGTCCCATATAGTTCTTTTCCCGTTAGTGATGTTCTTCGTTTCAGTGGGGATATACGCTTACTGGGTACTTGCACTGCTGTACTTGTACTCTTCGGGAGAAATGCCAGAGTCCGACAGATACAGTCCTATTGCCGAACTCACTTGGAACGAGAACCTTAGGAATGCTTTTTACTTTGAGTTGGTAGGAATTCTCTGGATCAACTCTTTCAAGATTGCTTTGACTCAGTTCGTTGTGTCCTATTCAGTGTGTGTGTGGTACTTCAACCAAAACAGAGATTCTCAAGAATCCAAAGTGTGCAGAGGTTTAGGGTTGGGCTTGTTTTACCACATTGGGTCTTTGGCATTTGGGTCTTTTGTGCTTGCTGTTGTTTGGCTGGTGAAGTTTGTGGTTTCATTACTAGCCAAAACTCACAGAGAAGCTGCTGAAAGCAATCCTTTGATTAAGTGCATTTGTGGCTGCATGGCTTGTTTTGTGAGCTGCTTTGAAAGACTGTTGAAGTTCTTAGACCACCAAGCTTACATCAGAATTGCCCTTACAGGGGAGCCTTTTTGCGAAGCAGCTAGAAATGCTTTTGATACTATAATTACTCACGCTTCAGACTACATAGCTTTGGGAGGAGTAGGAGCGATATTCCAAACCCTAGGAAGAGTCCTTATAACTGTGGTTTCTTCTTACTTAGGCTACTTTGCAGTCACTCATTACGATTATTACACTGAACGCCTCGACTCACCAGTGATGCCCTTGATAGTATTTGTTCTTTTCAGTTACTTAGTGTCAAGTTTGTTCCTGAGTGTCTACGAAATGGCTTCAGACACTATAATCCAAGCTTATTTGCTTGACGAAAGCCTGAACAACGGGTCAACTATATTTGCACCAGAACCCCTATTAGAGTTCATGCAAGAACACGGCCATAAGATTAAGAAAAAGTCAAGTTAAATCTTTTCTAAAACTATTTTAGTAGTCCACACTTTAACCTGTGGTTTTTCTTCTCTAAGTATATGGCCGAATTCCTCCAAAAGACTGTTGAACAGTTGTTGTTTTTCTTCAACGGGTTTGTTTAAGCTTTTGAAAAAAGGCCCTTTGAACAAAGGAGTTATCCAGGCTTTCATGGAGTTTTCGTACTCTTCCCAGTTTTGGTCCTCGTTGTACTTTCTCTGGTAAGGAGAAGTGTAGTCGTGGTAACTAAAAGAAACTATTTTAAACAACTCGCTGGAGTGAGCTAGAGTTGACTGCCACTCCTCATGGGTTCGGTAGTGAACAGGCCTTGAAAGGTTTTTGGACTCCTCCTGAGTAATAAGGTTTTTTTGCAGAAGGTTCTGGATAGCTCTGTTTACAATCTGAGTGTGGTAAGTTCCAGGAGGAGCGTCAGCAGAAGGAGTAATGAGTATGAGTCTTGCTCCAGGACGTAGTTCTCTGTACCTGTTTGCCAGCAAAACAGTAAGGTCTTGGTGGGCTTGGAGTTTGGCTTTTTGGTTTACTTCAGGAACTTGGGACCAGCCTGCTTGGATGTGGTCAGGAGAGTTCACATCTTCAGACAAAAAGTGGAAAGCAAAACTAGCTATTCCCAAGTCAACTGAGTTTGGTCCAACCACTTCTTCGTAAAAACTCCTTCCTACTGCTGAGTAGTAAACGTCACTTATCTTGAGGTAGGAGTCTTTGTCTTCTTTTAGCAAGTTGAAGAACCGTCCCCAGTTATTAGTTGGCAAGTCAATGTGATAGATGTGCACGGAGTTAGTGTGGGTTTTGCGGAACTCAGACAAAAGTTTACCAAACAAAATCATAGAGTTGTAGCCTTCAGAGCTTCCGTAGTCCGCTATAGTTACTGCAGAGGAACTTGAAGCACAGTGCTCTAGACAACTTTGGAGGTCAGGGAGACACTCAAGAGTCATTTCTCTCTGCCAAGACGAACTCTCGTTGTAGTTCATACAAGAGTAATCTTCCATTTATCATTAAAAATTACTTGCAAAATACTTATTGTAAAATTTTTCCACTTTAGGACTGTGGTAGTGCACTTGGTTCATTAGGTTGCTGCGTGCACTTTGGTAGTTTTCCATAGCTTGGGTAGTGGCTTGGATGTCTCTTAGCATCTGCTTGCTTAGTTCTTGGGTTCTTTTGTTTGAGTTGGCTTTTTTCCTGAGCTCTTCGTTTAGTTTGTTGTACTCTGTAAGCTTCTCAACCAACCAGTGGTTGTCAGAGGACAACTTAGATATGATGAAACTCAGAAACTCAACCTGCACTAGTGTTTCCAAAAAGTGGCCAAAGTTACTTGGGTAGCTTTCGTGTACAGCTTGTCTGATTTTGTGCTGTTCTTCACTCCACTCAGTGTTTGAAGCTGCGTGTGTGCGGTATATTGGGCTGAGTTTCTCGTTTATGCTTTGAAGTACTTTCCTCAAGGCTTCTTCAGAGTCTGAGTAGGCTCTTATGCTGGCTTGGAGTTCACTTATCTTTTTAGAGTCTTCTTCAGTGACTCTTTCAAGGTTGTAACGCAGTTGGTTTTCTCTAGTTCGGTACTCAAGTTTGAGGTTTTCGATGTCTGACTTTTTAGAGTCCTCTAAAAAAGCAGTGCTTTCTTCGAGTTTTTTAGAGAGTTCTTGGATTTCCTGGGTGTAGCTGTAAGTCAGTGAGCTGATTTCTTCTTCTAGTTGGGCTTTAGTTTGATCTAGTTCTTGCTTGTACTTCATAGCTTCTTCTCTGTAGGTTTGGTTCTGCCGCATTAAGTTCTCCAGTTCGTAGTTGTGCGTTTGGCGAATAGCTTCCCAGTCACCGGACTTGCTGGGACTCTTGAAAGAACTTAGTTGGCGGGAAAGGCACTGGGCGTGGCCGTTACTTTCCTGGAGTTGGTTTTGAAGGTCACGGATAGTTGAAGCCTGGTGAGAAACTAACTCTTTGATTCTTTCTAAGTAGCCCATGAGTTCGAAGTGGGCGTTTGAAGCGCGTTCTAGAAATGAAGAAGAAGCTTCTAAGTCTTGGACCCGCAGAGCAGGGCCTTCTTCAATGATGAGTCCAGCTTTCAAAACAGCTTCTTTGAGCCACTTGGCTACTGTTTCAACTTCCCTTTTGGACTGGGGCTGTTCAGAGAGGCTTTTAGGGATATCTTTCTGGGAAGTTTTTAGTTTGGAAGCTTTGTGGGCTTCTTTCTGCATTCGCCAGATGTTTGAAGAGGTGTGTGTGAGTTCTGCCTTCTGAAAGGCTTTTTCCCTCATGTACTCGTACTTAGAAACGAGTTCAGAAGGAAGTGGGAAGCTAAACAGCAGTTCTAAATAGTTCTAACCTTCAGCAACTTGGAGCAGAGACAACAAACTTTCTTGGACTGCCTTGAGTTTGCCTTCTTCAAGTGAATCCATTTAAAAATGAACCCTTTTCCTTACCTTTACTCAGACAACTCCCTTCAAAAGCCTAAGATCCAAGCTAAAAAGTTCAACAACCGCTCAATAACTCTTAGTTACGAGTACGAAGCCCTGGCTTCTGCCAACGCTGAACGCAAGCAAATCAAACAACTTAAAAACCAAGTAAAAGAAAGACTTCTAAAAGAAATTAAGGACTTGAAACTCCAGAATAAAATGATGCAAAAGGCTGCTGTTAAAATCCAGCGCTCTGTGAAACTCTGGCTGAAAAACAAAACTTCTAGTTACTCAGTTGAGGAAATCAGCCTAATTGCAAAAACTAACGTGCTGGAGTTAGAAAACTTAACTGAGTTCATCAGACTTAACTTAGGAAACAGTTTAATTGAAATCTCTATAAAACTCCAAAGAGCCTACAGAAGGTACGTTTTTTACCAGAAGATCAAAAGAATTAAGTTCACCTACAAAGTACTGCGCAACGAGAAAATGCAAAAAGCCATTGTGCAAATAAAGAAAGGACTTATTGGCCTTGGAAAAAAACTCAAAGTCCAAGAACTTAAGTTCGAAGCTCAACGACAAGAAAAACTCAAGGAAATCAGGAAAAGACTTTCGTTGGTGTCCATCAAACAGTTCCTTCACAAAGAAGAACTAACTCCTAAACAACTAGTCAAAAGGGTCATCAAGAGGTACCGAAACGAAGACTCAGAAGTAGAAGAACAAGAAAGACTCTCAATGCTAGCTGCAATCCAAGAAGAAATCTCTCTTAAAATGAAGCAAAACGTGTTCATAAAGCGCTCCTTGATTTCCCACGGAATTAAAAAACCCCATTCTAAAGATTTCGAAAGAGTCCTAGTTCAGGAACAACGCTATCATATAAACTCAGCTAGAGACGTACTCAGGAAGTACTCCCGAAGCTCTTCCAGAGAAATAAACTCGCAACCTAGAAGCCAAAACCACCAAAAACTCTCCAGTGTTAAACTCTCTCCTCTTTGCAACCTCAAAACCAATGTAACTCACAACTAACTTACTTATCTGGAGTCAGTTTGATGTTCCGGAGTCTGAAACGAGAGGTTTCTTGGTTGTAAAAAAGGTGGGTTTGGTGCTTGCCTTTGCCTTCGTACTTCCTTTTTGCTGGGGCTAAGTGCTGCATGGCTATCCGCGGGAAGTTCAGTTGCTTGATATAGCTCTTGTAAGAAATTTCGTATTCCAAAGCGTCTTGGTAAGCATTTTCCATTTGTCGGCAAGCGTCTGACCCCACTCCGTGTTGTTCCCAGCAGTCAAAGAGTTTCTGGTAAGCTTCGGAGGTCTCAGGCAAGCTTTGAGGGAGTTTTTTCTTGAAGTAGCTCTTAACAATTCGTTTAAAGGCTATGTGGGGAGGCGGTCGTCCCATATTGTTAGTATTACAATAAACATGATTAAATTCCAACAACTTGAGTTAGAATGCCAAGCCAGGCCCTGCTCCAAAGCCCTTCCTGGAGCCTACATCAAAGCCACTACAGGCAGCACTAGTCCCCAAAGACCTAAAACTCCAAAAGCCAACTACACTAAACCGCGTCCTAAAACTCCTTTGACCCCAGGACTTTTCTATGCGTGTCCTAAAGTTAAACACAAACACTACAGACCTAGTTCCTCCATAGGAAGTTCCCAGTCACTAGTAGCAAGAGTCTCCTTGCACCTTTCNGTGGTGCCCTCTGAAAAAAANACCAACTTTAACTACTTAACTCAAAGCCAAAAGACTCCTAAAGTCATTCTCTATCCAAAGAAACACGGACTCAAGAACTCCCCTAAAAAAGCAAACACTGCAGCAAGCTCTAGTTACTGGCGATTTTCCAAAGGTCCTTTTTATAAAACGTTTTATAAAAGAGTGCCTTTCGTGCCTGATACCTCTTTGGAGCTTAAAGCTAGGAGGCTTTCAGTTTAAATCTATTTAATTAATATAAATGAACAAGTACTCAAGTCTGCAACGTCCCTACACTTCAGACTTCAAACTCAGGACTCTCAACTCAAACCCTTCAGCCCCAAACATTCTTTCCAGGAACTACTTCCCCCTAAAAACCAAAGAACAACCAGTAAGTCCTGAAGACTCCCAGTACCAAATCAACTTAAACTACCCCCCTAGACCCTCTACTGTGAGTCTAAGCAGCCTTACTTACCACGAAAACCAACGCTTGAAAAACCAGAACTTAGTTTCCCAACTTAATCACCATAATGCTAATTCAACCCAAAGCCTGAAAACGATCTCTTCAAAAATGCCTTCTGAAAGAGACTTTAACCGGCTGCTTGACAGACTAGAGATGGTTATTTCTACCAAAGCTTTAGCTCACAAGAAAGTTACACTGAAAGAAGGACAGCCCGTAGAAATTATTTTGATGTCTGAAACTACTCAGTTTTTCAAAATCTTCACTAAAGCCAGAAAGTGCCCTTTGCGAGTAGAAATAACTAGGTTCAAAGGACGCCTTAAGACTTACGTTTCAAGAGAAGTATCCGAACCCAATGAAACTCTCCACGACCAAGCCTTTCGATTTGATAAGTTCCAAGTGTCAGACTCAGGTCTCAAGTTCAGAGGCGAGCAAATCTTCATAGGAGTTTTTGCTGTGACTGACGCAAACTTCAGTATCTGTGTGAACTTCGGAAGAGAAAAACTCCAAAAAAAGGAACCTGAAACCTACGAAGCTCCAAAAACCAACCAGGAAAAAAAAGAACTCCCCAAAGAAACACCTAAAAGTGCACCCAAAATGAAGACTTTTTTTGGAAAAAACTTTGTAGAGCTGAACAAACAAGTAGAGTCTCCGCTGAGTCCCAAAGGCATGAGGAAACGCAAACTGCTCTCCCACAAATGGGACTTGAGAAGGAAGTCAGCTGTGGAAAAAAGAAAAGCCCAAATGAAGGAAAAACAAGAAAAAACCATCAAGTTACTTAAAAGACACGAAATAAGACGTGAAGAAGAACGCAAGTTAAGGGAGTACAACGAGTACCTCCAAGTACTTAAAGCACGCCAAAGGGGCTGGCTGTGTCTGATCTTTTTCAGTAAAGCAATGAGTGCCTTTTCAGAGATGCGCAACCAAGGAAGGTCTTCTCACTTAAAAAATCTTCAAGAAAGCGCAGCTGCCAGAAAAATACAGAAAGGCTTCAAAACTTCTACAAAGCACTTAACTCCTGAACACTTCGCTTTGCTCCGTGCAAGAAACCTACTGATGATCTTTAGTTTCCAAGCAAAACCCATACTGACTTCTTTTGTTAACTCGAAGCTACTTAACTGCATCTACGACAGCGCAACTAACCACACTTTGCCCCACTCCTTCGAAAGACTCCACTCCAAAATAAGACTTGTAGAAACCACTTTCCTTGAATACAGCAAACGCAAGTCTGAGAACTGGGAAACACTTGTCAAAATGTGGGACAAAGCCTTGGAAAAACTAATCACCAATTCCACTCGTCATAAACACAAGGGAAAACGCTCCCGCAAACTAGACAACACTAAGTACCTAAAAATCACAGCTATTGCTAGGAACCAGACCCTGACTGAATACATCCGCAAACAAAAGAAAGAGTACATTAGGCTTCTGAGGAACTTCAAACAAAGCAACAAAGAGTTAATGCGCAACGGAGTAAGAGCATTCCAAAGCGAGCTAAAAGAAACCTTGTCCAGAGGAAACAAAGTACAACTTCCAGTGATGCCTGAGTTCAACCTACTTCCCTCTGAACAAGAACTACTTGGGCTCATTGAAAAAGCTGCTAAGTTTAGTTAAGTTGTGACTTATTTCTTTTCTTCTTCTCTCCTCACAAACCTTTTGGGAGCTTCCCGGGTGCGTCTGTTTTCCGAGCTGCGGACTCTAACCACTCTGTGGTGGATGCCACATGAGATGCAGTAAACGAGTTTGATGTAGAATTTAGGAATTGAGAAGTTTTCGTAAGCACGGTTGTCTTTGATGTCTCTCAAAGATGAGGCATCTACCATGTTCCGCACATTGTATCGCTTAATTGCTTTGTCTTTGGGAACGAGTCTTCCGCAGTTAATGCAGTGTAAAGACCGTGTGTTTCCACAGTTCTTTTTGTTCCTTCCTCCGTTCCTTCTCTTCTTCGGCATCTTTTTATTAGGACCGCAACTTTAAGCAAGACTCCTTCGGTAACTTTTATTTAACTTAAGTTGACTAGATCTTTTGGCCTAGCATCCTGCAGAACTCGTTAAAGTCTAGTTTGTCATTGTCTTGGAAGTTGGCTTCTCGAATTAAGTTAGTGAATTCTTCTGGAGACATTGTTGAGTCTATTTTGGAAAGTGCTTCTTTCAAGTTTTCAATAGTGATCTGGCCTGACTCATCTACGTCAAAAAACCTAAAAGCAGTCCACAAACACTCAACGTCACTAAGGTACTTTTGGTCCAGAGCTGCCTGGAGGAACTCTGAGTAGTTAATTTTCCCGTTCCCAGCTAAGTCAGCTTTTTCAACAATTCCTCTAACTTGAGTGCCTCTCAAACTAATTCCTACTTTCTTCAGTCCAATCTTGAGTTCTTTAGCTGTGATGTACCCTGTTCTGTCAGTGTCGAGTTCTCTGAAAAGGTGGGTCAGAGAATTAATTTCTTCTCCTTTGAGTTGCCTAACCATTACTTTCATGGCGTAGCGCTTAAGTTTGTTTCCTGCTTCGTAAAAACTAATTCGGTTAAGTATTTCTTTTGCTCCTGAAACAGGGTTTGACTGGGCGTTCCTGAACCAGGGGTGAGCAAGAGCTTGCTGTCCCGTGATCCGTTTGTTGACGTCTCTGCAAAGCATACCCCCTATTAAGTCTTTGGCTTCTTTCGATATCTGGTCCCAAACAGGGCCTTCCATGGAGTAATTGCACTCCATAATCTTCATAAAGATTTTGTTGTCTGACTCATCTTCAAAGGGGGGACTGCCTGAAAGCAACATAAACATAATTACTCCTGCACTCCACACGTCGCACTCCAGTCCGTAGCGTTCTTCTAGGACTTCAGGAGCTACGTAGTAAGGAGTCCCTACTATTGTGTGCAAGCTTTCTGTTGAACTCCAGAACTTCTTTGCAAGTCCGAAGTCTATGATTTTCAAAATTCCTTCTTGGTTGTACAAGATGTTTTCGGGTTTCAAGTCTCTATGAGAGATGCCTTCTGAGTGCAGGTGGCAAATAGCATGCATAATGCAAAACATGATTTCAGCTGCTTCAGCTTCTGAAAACTTCTGCTTTTCAATGATCTTTTCAAAAAGTTCGCCGCCTGAACACAGTTCCATAACTAGGTAAATGTAGTTGGAGTCTTCAAACACTTCGTAGAGTTTAATGATGTTGGGGTGATCCACTGTCATCAAGTACATAAGTTCCCTCTGGAGTAACTGGAGTTTGTCAGCAACTTTTGACTTCAGAATGCACTTTATGGCGTAGTGCTGGGAGATCTTTTGGTCCTTGTTAGTTGCCTTCCTGACGTTTCCGAAGTATCCGCTGCCGATTACTTCTTGCAAGTTGTAGTGCTGGTGGATATTGTCACTTGAAATAAAAAACCCAAGACTGCTTCCAATAGTGTGTTGGGACTTGTTGTCAGAGCTTCCCTTTTTCTTGGAAGAGTGCCCTTTTGAAGGCTTGGACATGCATTTCCCCATTTGAGTTATAATTATAAGCTTCAATGCTTGTTGGGCTCATATTTGATTAGTGGCAGAAATGGAATACAGAGTACTTACAGTCAAAGACGTCTCAGCTAACGAGTTCATTGCCGCCTACGCAGCTTACTTAAAAAGAACGGACAAAATCGACATTCCAGCCTGGGTGGAATTTGTTAAAACAGGCAAGCACAAAGAACTCCCTCCCTACGACCCAGACTGGCTTTACATACGTGCTGCAGCTCTAGCCCGGAAGGTTTACTTGTGCAAGCACCTCGGAGTGGGAGCCCTCAAGAAAATATACGGAGGAAAAAAGCGTTTTGGAACAGCACCTTCGCACTTTGTGACTGGCTCTGGAAAAATCATCCGCTACTTACTAGACCAACTCACCAAAAAAGGCATCATTGAGTATGAAGAGGAAGAAAAAGAATCTGGAAAGCAAGGAGGTCGCAAAATCACAAGACGCGGCCAACAGGAGCTAGACTCAATTGCCAAGCAACTTGCTGGTTCTTCTTAAGTAACCTAAATACTATTTCAGTTATGAGTGGGAGAATCAGGAGTCCAGCATTTGATTTCCCAGGATTCTTCAAAAGACTTACAAGGAGCTGCAAGGGACCTTCTTCTTACAACACTTCTTGGAACTTGGCTGATTGGAGGGGGTTTTGGTGTGCTTTTAGTTTCTTTGGTTTCTTTGGAGAACTTATTCCTCCTTAGAACTTTGATAGGTTTTCTATTTTGTTGGTAAATTTGGTAGATGTTCATAGGAGTGGTTTCATAGTAGTAGCTAGAAACAGGTTTCTGGGAGTTTGTTTTGGTCCTAATTAAGTTTCTTGGAGTCATGCTGCCTTTTTTTAGCTTGTTTAAGTTAGTTTTTCTCTGCATTTTATTAATAACTTTTAATTTAAACCTAATATAATGGCAGATAATTTCAGAGAGCTTTTGGTTTCAGAAAGGTTTGAAATCAGGGTTGTGACTCAGTACTCTAGTGAACTGTTTTCTTTCAAAGGAAGCGGAATCAACTCTCGCAAAGACTTTTGGGAAAAACTACTGCCAACTTCCTTTAGGTTCAACTCAGTAGGTCACTTTGAATTCCAGTCCTTAAAAGTAGGGAACTGCTTTGCTTTGAGTGTGCAGAGTTCTTCAGTAGTGTGGTGTTTCATAGTTAGCGACTCAGACTCCCAAGAACTTGCTTCCCAAAAGTTGTTTTTGCTGTTTTTGTTTTTGAAGTTCTTGAGAAGTCAGCCCCACGACCTGCATGAAATCCTCCTTAAAGACGAACAAACAAACAACGAACAGTTCGACCAGTTCTCCCTCAAAGAAGTTATTTCTTCAAAAAAAACTAACTACAAAGAGTTCTTTAAAAACTACACAGACTTTCTAACTAAAAGACTTGTGAAGAACTACGACAAGTTTGTGCAAGAACTACAGGACTTCAAAGGAGTAGTTTTTGATTCCAAGGGAAACTTTTTCTTTGGCGAAGTTTCTTTCGACCCTTGCTTAAAGCCTTTGTTTCTGAGTTCTGCCACAAAACTGTTGTCAGAAACACAAAAAGTAACTTTTTATGTAGGAGTTCTTCAGTAGTCCTTAACTTCTTAAACTTCGAATTGAAGTTTTGGGTCTTTTTGGTGGAAAGTTTAGACGGCTTATTTGTAGTTCAGTTCCAAAAAACTCCTAAAAAGTCAAGGGTTTTGTGTCCTCTAAACAACTTCAACTTAGTTTATGGTAACCTTTACTAAGGCACCCAAATTGCTAAGGACGAGTCTTACTTAAGACTCCAAGACTTAACAGCCAAACTCCAAAAATGGCTGAGACACTCAGTAGCTTGCAAAACTTACGAAAGCTACTTGTTTTCAGTAGAAGCTCCTGAAAATTCATCCACCGTTCCGGAAAAACCCAGTTTGCAAGGGTTCTTTTACGAAGTCCAAGTTACAGAAGACATCATTCAAAGTTCCAACCCCCAAACTCCTTTAGAACCCAAGTTCAAGACTCCTGTTCCTCCTCAAGAAACTAAAAAACTCCAGGTCCGCCAGAACAGATTCGTCAGAGGGGTTTCTGAAGCCAAGTTAACCAAACCCCAACCCCCTAAAACCAAGCCTAGTTTTGTCAGGAAACTCCCTAAAAGCGAAACTTCCAAGAACTTGCACTCTAAAGAACTCTTAGAAAAAAATGACCTACGAAAACTAGGGATCTTTGAAGAGGCTTCAAAGGAACTCAGTTCCTACGCTTTGAAACACCACAGACCTAAGCGAAAAGATAATTAATGTCATAATATGGAACATCATCATCACCACCATGGTCACAGTCACTCCCACAGTCACTGTCACGGCCACTCCCACGAGCTGGGAGTTCCCGTTGCTTGGACCTGCACTTACGCTGCTAAGGCTTGGGACCAACAGGAAGGAAAGCTCCTCATAGTGCTTACTTCGCTTTTAGTGCTGTCTAGTGGGTACCAAACTCTGTGTGGATTTATGAATTCTGACACCCACTTAGTGTCGGAAGGGTTTCACAGTTTGTTCCACGCTTTAGGAGCTTGGGGTGCTCTTGTTGCTCTTTCTTACAGTTCCCAACACACTTTGCCTGACTCACGCTGCAACTTTGGCTACGAACGACCTCAACTAGTAATTGCTTTTGGAAATGCTGTGTTTGCTATTTTCATTGGAGCTTTTGCACTTATAGAAGCTTTGCAGCAAGTGTTTATACATGAACACGGAGCCCCTACCATTCTGATTTGGTTTTTGGTTTTCAAAACCGTGATTGAAGCCTTAATTTTCGAACGACTTAGACAGTACGTTAAACACACTGAAAGTAACCCTCCTGTGTTTGAGAACTTAGGAGTGATAGCACTGCACTGTTTAGGGCTTTTAGTCAACGACTCAATCACAGTCCTAGCTGCCTTTTTTGACTTGCACGAAGCAGAGTTTCCCTGGAAAGTAGCTCCACACTTGTTAGTTATAGTTTGGGTCCTGGTTTATTTGTACTTGCTGGTTCCTTATGTGAGTCGCAACGGCAGAGTACTGTTGCTTTGTTCTCCTGAAGGCAAACTAAAAGACACTCTTGTCAAAAAGATGAGGGAAGTGTCTTTTCTAGAGGGAGTTTCAAGCATCAAGGACGAAAAGATCTGGATGCTTTCAAGCACTACCTTGGCAGGACACGTTACCCTCAGAGTCCACGAAGACGCCCAACCTAAGTCTATAGTGCAAAAAACCCGGGAAATTCTGACTCCAGTGGTTGAGTTCCTTACCGTGGAGGTGTGTCTTGATGAACTCAAGTGATAATAAATAACCTAACTCAAGAAACTATTCAAAAATGGCAATACATGCAGTACTGGAGCTTTCATTGTACTTGGAAAACTTTAGAAACGTCGACTTGTACCACCAAGGACTCTACAGAATCAGAGTTCAGGCCTATGCTCAGTCTAAATGTGTTTTCGCAAGTCCCAAAGATTTAGTTTGGGTCAACAAAAGCATTATTTCTCCCAACCCTCACAACTTAGCTACTCCAGAAATCATTGGCAACTATGTCTACACTCCTACTTTTTTAGTAAGGTACTGTGATGAAGAAGTACAGTTCTCCCAGGCTGCTTGCTTTAGAATCGAAATAAAGTTGCCCGACCTAGACTGCAGTGACAACCTAACACTGGAATTTGAACTGCTGTTTTCGGACTTAGGTGGCAAAGTCGACTTAGAAGAAGCAGCTGAAGTTGCTAAAACCAACGACTGGGCAGAAGCAGTATCTTCAGTAAGTTACCAACTAAAGTTCCCAAGAATTTTCCAGCCTTCGTTTCTGCAAGTAGTTTTTGACGACAACCACTGCTGCAGTCTCAACTCAACCCTGCACTACACTCTTTTGGGCTATAAGTTCAAACACCTTGACGAGTCCGAAGACTCTGCCTTAGCAAAAGCTTTGTTTAAAGACAAAGATGGCAATCCCAAACCCTTTATTGGCGCTAAAGAGACAGACGACATCTACGATAAACTCATGAAAGTTCTAGTAAGAGGCTACGAACGCTTACGCGAACACTACTTCGTAGTCCTCAGCAAGTGCGTGCCTGAAAAAGATAGACAACTACTCAACTACATTCCGCCTTCTCTAAGTTTTCCAGGCAACCCCGCGCAAGTTCCTTATGTTTCCCACAAAAAAGTCAGTGTAGAGGCCCTGCCTACCTTTTTCGAAAAGGAAGAAGCTGTAGCTGAGTACTCCAAACCTCCCAAGTTCAGTTTAAGAGTAGCCTCTCACGACCCCTTCAAAGTAAGCAAAACTATGCTTAGAGACATCAACTCTGTTGCAGGACAAATTTCTCAGCTATGGCTCAAAATCAACGAACTCAACTCCAAAGGCCACAAACCAGTACTGAACCTCCTCCACGAAAAGTCCAGAATCGTAGTAAGACAGGCCTACAGCACCACCCACATCAGAAGGGTCCTGAGAGCTAAGGACTTAGGACTCTCTGTAGAACAAAACAAAGCTGAAAACACCCAGCGCTTCGCAGCAAGGCGCAGACAAGAAAACTCAGGAACTAAAATATGTTCTTTGGCCTTTGTAGATAACACCGAACTGTCAGAGCTCCCAGTGCTGCTTGAAGAGCTATGCATTTTAGACACTTCCATTACCAACGGTCCAGTAGAACTCAACGGTATAGACTCTTCAATGCTTGCAAGGGACCGCAAAGGCAAGTACAGAGGAGTCCACCTTTTAGTGCTAGTTCACGGCTACCAAGGAAGTTCCAACGACATGCGCATACTTAAAAACAACATAAGTTTAGCTTTTCCTGAGTGTTTGTTTCTGTGCTCTACTTGCAACGAAGACAACACAACTGACAGCATTGCTCAGCTAGGAGAACGCTTGGCCGAAGAAGTCAAAGACTATATTCAGGAGTGGTGTCCAGCTTCTTCACTAGGACGGTTAAGTTTCATTGGGCATTCCCTTGGAGGTTTAATAATCCGCTCAGCTTTGCCACTTCTTGAAGAGTACTCTAAAAAGATGCACTTGTGCATGACTCTCTCCACACCTCACTTGGGCTGCAGCAAAGGTTCTTCTAGCATAGTTACTGCAGGAATGTGGGTGCTTAAGACCCTAAAGAAGTGCAGAGCCCTTAATGAAATGTCCCTCCAAGACTCCCAGCAAATAGAAAACAGTTACCTTGCAGCTCTTGGCAACCAACCAGGACTGGAGTGGTTCACACACTTAGTTTTGGTGAGTAGCCCTCAAGACTACTACGTGCCTCACCACTCTGCAAGAATAGAAATTCCTCCAGCTTTGCTTCGACAACACCCCCAGCAAAGAGCGCTTTTGCCAGTTGCTCAGAACTTACTTAAAAACCGAGACAGACTCCACAGAATAGACGTTGACTTCCAGCTAAAAGAAAAGTCTTTCAGCACTTGGATAGGAAGGGCAGCCCACATACAGTTCCTGGAAAACAGTTCTTTTATGAAGAGTTTGGTATACTTGCATCCCGAATTCTTTTGTTAATTTAATTTGTATCATTTTGATTAGGTTTATCAGGGTGGTGAAGGCTTTTGTTGGAACTAAATGGTGGTTACTGCAAAGACTCGTAGTGAGACAACCTGAAAGTGGGGTTTTTTACAGAGCCCTCCAGGTTGGTTTCGTCGCATTGAAGCATTAGTGAGTGTGCGGGGTACTAACTAAAACTTACAACTTCTTCTTGGGTAGTGCAGCACCCTCCCATTTACTTAAGTTTTATAGTTAACACAGAATTACAAGTGGTGAGTCCTATGGTCGTTGACAAGGGACCTAAGTCTTGAAGCAACTTTACTTCGGGTTTTAGGAGGTTCAGCTGGAGGAGTGGGCTGATTAAGTGGAGTAGAAGGCCTTGAGGGTTTTTTAACGGGTCTGATTTTAGGACGGCATCTTTGCACTGAAGGCAAAGGGGGTATTTCTAAGTCAAGAGGTTCTTGCTGAGTTGTATCTTGGGGCTCTGCCTTTTGAGGAGAGTTCCTTTGGAAAATGGCGGGGNGGAGTTGGTTCACACAAGCCTGCTCTAACTTTTTGCTGAAGCTTTTGATTTCATTGGGAGTGGGTTGGGAAGTTTGGTTTAAAAGTTGTTGTTGCATTTGAGCGGCCTGGTCCAGCAAGAACTGGTGCTCTGTTTCAAGGGCCTGTTTAAACTGGTCTCGGTACTCTTCAATTATAAACACGTCTAGTTTTTTGGGCAAGTGGTCCAACTCAGGGACCCAAGGACTGTTTTCTTGGGAAACTGCACTTTGGGGCCGTGTGGAAGAAGGTTCACTGAGTAACTCCCAGATTTGTTTTTCTCGAGGGTTCTTGAAAGGCACTACTTCTTCAGAAGAGACTCCTAAGTTCTCAGCTTGGGTGGATATTTTGCTGAGGTAAAAGTCAATGGTTTTTTGGTACCGAGAGAGTTCAGGAAAACTCGAAGGAATGTCTGAACTGAGTTCCATCAACTGGGAAATCTCCTCTGCAAGAATTTGGTTCCTTTCAATGAGTTCTTCGCCCAGAATGTTTTGGGCTTCTTCGTACTCACTAGGAGTGAGTCTTTTCGAAAGCTCTTCCCACAGCAAAGAAGGCCTGTCCATATAAATATGCACAATTCAAACTCTTGACTATTATGTGTTAATTATGAATATTGATGTATTTGAAACACTTCAGTGGCCCGTACTCAAAGTCCTTCACAAAAACAGAACTGCTGCTCCATTCAAAGTCGCTCCAGCCAAGTGACTTGTGGATTACCTTGACATGGGATTCTTCCAGCGGGACTTTGTGCTCCTTCATGAAGTTGGAGTCCTTGAACATCACAGGGGGGTTCACTTCACTCCACCTGTACTTGTCTTGCTTTTCAAATATCTGTTCGTCGTCTTCTTCAACAATCAAAGACAACTCGAACCGTTTGGTTTCTGTTTCAACGTACAAAACTTGACTTTTGAGTTTGGCAGACACAAACTCTGTTTCGTCCCAACCTTTGTCTCCGAAGTTGTCGAGCGTGTAAGGAGTAGCTGGCTCAAAACTCAGGTCAAACACTATGTGGGTTCCTGGAATGATCCTAACTGCTTTGGGATTCAGATCTGGCTTGTGTCTTATTTTGGGGTACTCTGTAGGCATCCTGGCAGCCATCTCTTCGAGTTCTTCTGGCTTCCCTAAGCTGTTGAGCATAATTATTCTTTCAGGTTTCAGACTGTGGCCTTCGTAGTTAGTTTCTTTGCGACTCCGAATTCCGTAACGGGGGTAGGTGACGTAGTTGTTGCGGCCTTTAGTCACGCGGGCAATCACAGCAACGCCTTCGTAACCCTCAGGCAACTCTTCCCAGATGTTGTAAAGTCCTACGTGGTGCATTGCTGCAACTATGTCTGACTCACTTGTGTAGAACTCGTTCCCCCACAACTGGCGTTCTGCAACTTGGGGGTTGTTGGGCGTGATGTACTCACGCGCTATTCTTATTTCGATGATTTGCTGCAGGTAAGGAGTCAAGTCGGGCCAAGGAACTCCTGGCTTGTAAAGGAACTTCTCAGCTATAGGCAAAGCTTGGTCTTCTAGGGAGTAGCCTAAAGGACTTTCTTGGCTTTCACTTTCGCTGCCTTTAGTTTCTTCTTTGCCTTTTTTGCGTCCTCGAGTTTGCATGCTTCTGCGGCGTTTGACACCTCCTTTTTTGCCCCTGCCGCCTCTGTTGGCTTTTCTGTCAGTGCGCAGACTGTAAGTGCTTCTTTGGGCTTTGGTTCTTCGGAGTTTCATGACATTGAGGTCTTGTTCGTTGTCAGATGCAAGTTTGGACTCTTTGTCTTCTTCTTCTTCTTCTTCGCTTTTTTGGGGTTCTTCTTGGGACTCGTTTTCTTCAGTGTTGGAGGACTCTTCTTCCTTTTTGTCTGCTGATCTCCTGCCTTCCATTTCTATAGTAAGTCTAATTACACGCTTTCATGTTTAATACACTCACTAGAAGATCCCAGTTAGTCGCCAAAAGGTTCTTTGCAAAGTTGATTCCAGACAACCTCTGGGTTGCTCTTAAAGACGAACTTTCATACGAAAAAACTGTTTACCAACCTGAAACAGAACTCCAGAAGTACTCATCAGAAAACTCAGTCCAGGTGGAAGAACTCCCTAACTCTCCAAAAGTCAGAGCTAAAAAAGTAGTTAAGGGCCACGAAGTACTGTTTGAGTTCTACGCCAGGTCCAATCTCCACCCATACGAACAAGAACACAGACAAAAAGAACACAAAGTAGAATCTGAGACTGCTTCTTTTCTGGACTTCAGCATTACTATTAAAAAAATAGGTTCTACACAGAGCATTATGTACGAGTGCACTTGTTTAGACCCTGAACTGCTGATTAAGAACGTGATGGTTTGTGATGGCCCAGAAAAAGACTACAGAGGACCTGACTTTCTGAGACTCACTGAAGAACTCCAGCACTCCCTAGCTGAGTACTTAAACAGCTTTGGAGTGGACCAAGGACTCAAGGACTTCATAGAGTTGTTGTCTCTAGACAGAGAACAAAGACTTTACATGGAGTGGTTAGAGAACTTCAAGAACTTCCTGCAGATAAGTGCTAAGTAATTCACTAAATAAAGAAATGGATTTTACCCTTGAGAAATCTCAAATCTTAAGTCCAGACTTCAAGCCTAAAAAAGTCTTTAACTTCCCCACTTCACCTCTGAACAACCCTAAAAAAATCAAACATTTACTAGAAGCCCAAATTAACAACATTAGACTTTTCCGTTCCAATTCGCCAAATAAGGGTTACTTTAACCGACTCATCAAGTGTAAAAGAAGTCTAAGCAAAAAAAAGACTTACAACTATATCAAAAAGGCTCCTGAACAAAACAAAGTTTCAACTGAAAAATTAAGACTACGTCCAGGATCAGCTTCTTCAAGTAACTATAAGTTCAACAACACCTTTATTCCTAAACTTTCGCAACAGTCCAGTCGCAGAAGTCCAGCATTCAAACCTTCCCCTAAGCCCAGAAACCCTTTCCTCACCAAACTCACCAAAAGGCCCAAACTCCCTGTTGTTGAAAAAGCTACTAAAGAAGCCCAAACTCAGTCTGACTTAGACTTCAGTTTAGAAACAAAATAATAAATGGAGCTCTTCAGCATATTAATTGTGTTACTCGGACTAGTTTTTGGCGCCCCTTGGATAATAGCTGGTGTTCTGAAATTAGTTCTGCGGAAATTCAACTTCAAAGTGAAGACTTGGGGGTACTTCAAATACTCTGACATTTCGTTGGAGGTAACCTTTCCTCTGAAACTTTCTGTGCAACTAGGGCACTTAAGCATCCAACTCAGAAACCAAAAACTTTACCTAGAGTTGTCTGATTTAAGCATTTCTTTTGAAGGAGCCCAAAAGTTCCCTTCACAAGCCAGAACTTCGCCACTGAAGATGTTGCTACTTAGATTAGGGGTTTTAATACTAGGAAAACTGCTTGTTTTCAAAATCAGAAACATCGAATTCCACCATGGAGTTTTAAGTATCAGAGAACAACTAGTTCTGTGCTCATTTGAGGTGCACCCAGAAAACGCAGAAATCAGAACCAAAGTTAACATGAAACAAACCCAACTTTTGATTTCTAAAAGCAACCAAGTCCAGTTGTCCTCAATGACGCTTCAAATGACTTTGCCTCCCTATATTTCACTGAAAACTAGTTTTGAAAAAGCACAAGTAAGCTTAGTTGTAGGAGAGGCTTCAGGCAATCTAGAAGTAGAGTCCCTCCAAACACTCCAAACTGGAACTGGCACTACAGAGTCCCCTTCTCTAAGTATACCCAAACTTGTTTCTGTGACTGTGAACGACATCAACGTAACAACCAACAACTTAGTTTTTTCTGCTTCAAGAATCAAGTCAGAGTTACTTACCAAGAAACTTATAGAAGCTAGCTTAGAAGTTACAAAAGTTCAACTAGAAGCACCTGACCATACAAACATACTCAGTCTTCCTGAAGCTTTAACCACTTTAAGTTACTCCCAAAACAAACTTAGTATGCGCACCACTGCTGATGAGTTTAACTTAAGTGCAACTCTTCCTTTAGCTGAGTTCATAGCTAAGTGCATTCCAACTTCTGTTTCTGAACACAAAGCTCCCTCTACAATAAGCCTTGAGTACTCTATTAGCCTCAAAAACGTTAACTTAGACTTAAAAGAACCTAAAAGCACCCTTCTGCTGGGCAACCTTAACTCGGTTCAAGTGACTATAGACAGAAAAATCAAAATAGAGTGTGTTTCTGCAGAAGTGAACTCGTTTGAAGGCAGTGAAGTCTTAAAGTTAAACGAACCCCAGGTACTCATAAGTGAAGTAGTTGAGTTCACAACTCAAAAAGTACTAGTCGAAGCCCACGAACAACTGTACAAAAAATTGTTTCCTGTAGTGCTAGACATTGCGAGAGTTTTCAGAAAGCGCCTTAAACACAGACCCAAATCTATTCCTAAACGTGTTTTTCTGGAGTTCAACCAAGTTAGTGCCTGTGAAGTTTTTGAAAACAACTTTACTCTAGAAGCCCAAGTCCGGGTCTTCAAAGCAAACTTCCTAGCAAAAGACTTCAGCCTTTACTTTGAGTCTGCCAACTTATCGTCTGACAAAAACTGGGAAGTGATAAGTGTCCAGAGTCTCTCTGTAGACAAAAACTACACTGAATCCAAACTAGCTAGGGTTTACGTAGAAGGAGACCAAGTTGATCTCACAGTTCCCCACAACTACCATTTAGGCATAGCTATTTACAAAACACTTACTTTCCACAAATTACTTATTGACTGGACTAGGGCTTTTTTGTTTCCAAACAAAAACAAACCCCAAAAAGCATTTGTCCCAGAAACAGCCCTAACGCACATTGCTTTCACTCAAATAAGCGTCAAGGCACTTGAAAATCCACTTGAAAAGTCAGTCCGCAGGAAACTCCAAGTGAATCCCTACCAAGACATACTGCCCCAACTCAAAACTCAGGAAGTCTCAGAACTACTTTACTTAAAGGTCGAAGCCCTTAGAATTCAACTTGATAATACCCAACTAAGTTCCCCTACGCAAATATTGCAAGCAATGCAAGAAATCGACCCCTTTGAAGTACCATCTGAGGAGTTCTTCAGACTGTTTATGCCAAACGACATGAAACTAGAAGTAACTGGAGTAGTTGCTAACTTAAGGGACTACCCCTTTGAGTTAGTGCAGGTAAAACAAGTGCTTGTGGAGGGCAGAGGAATTATTTCTAAAAACAACCTTCCCCTTCCGCTCTGGGCACTCATTAAGAACCACTTTGACTACAAAGTTTCTATGAACGGAATCGAGTGCACAGCAGGACTGTGTTGTTTCGCAGTCTTAAAAGAAGTTTTTGGAGTCGTTGAGAAACTTATTCCTAAAGCAGAGTTCCGCAGAGTGATCAAAGACTGCCCAACCTACGAATTCGACCCCTTGGACAAAGCTAGGTATGCCAACGTTGGGAAACTTGAAGTAACTGTTTCAGACGTAAAAGCACTTGTCTTAGGGAAATCGAGTCCTTATCAAGTGGAAGGCTTCACTTTGAGTTTAGAGTCTTTGAACCTTAAAAAAGACTACGGGTGGGGGTTTTTGTCCTGTGAAAACCTAAAAGTGAGTTGTGAAGAAAGAGAGTTCGTTTCTGTCCGGTTTGTGCAAAGCAACTTGAACTACGACTTCTTAAGCAACACAGACCAGCACTGGTTCACAGACACTCAAGTGGAGTCTAGGGACATTTTTGAGACTTTCAGAGCAAAAGACCTGAAAATCAGTGGTTCTTTGGAGGTTCCTTTGGTGGAGAACTCAAGTCTTGTTTTAAGCTACCACTCGAAACTTGCCAATTTGCTTTGGAATTTTCTGTTTTTTCACTTCAATCCTCCCTGCATACTGGTTTGTTCTGGAAAACCTCAGAAGAACTCCTTAGTGGAGTACTTAAACTGCTTTGAGATCAAAAAAGTCAAGATAGAAGGCATGAAAACTCTGGTTCTGGGGAGCGATGACACAGGCTTAGAGTTCAGAATACAAGATATCGAAGGAAAAGCCAAGGTTTCAAAGTTAGAAAGTTACTTGTTCATTCCTTGGGAACTCAAAGACACACAGGCAAAACTTAGTATGGTCTGCATGAATAGGTACGATGGACTTAACTGGTCTTCTTTTTGGACAAAAACTTCTTTCCTCGAAACAGAACCCCAGCAAGAGTTTTGTGCCACTGGAGCAATGATGGTGTGCGAAAACATCGAGTACTTCACTTCAGAAAGCGAAAACTTTGCTGAAAACAACCTTAGAGTGAAAGGTTTCAAGCTTTTGATTGTTAAAGAGCTGGTAGACGTGCTAATCGACCTTTTAACCACAAACCCACCTAGCTTCCCAAAACGCTCCAAAAGCCCCAGACCTCCACCTGAAGAAACCACAATAATTGAGTCGCCAAACCTCAACAACTACCAAGAGTCCCCCAACCAAGACATCCATAGAACCAAAAAACTACTTGTTGAAATCCACCAACCCCAAATCAACCTTCAAAACCAAGACTCCCTTTCCCAGTTTTTAGTAATTGGCGGTTTTGCAAGTTGCGAAGTCATTGAAGAAACCCTTCAGCACGACCACTACAAAGTAGACCTTAAAAGGTGTGTTTCTGTGTTTATGCAGTCGATAGAAGCCTTTGTGACCAGTGGATTGGTAGACTTGAACAAGCCAGTGATTTGGCTCGAAGAAGACTTTACTGGAAGAGAGGGTTCGCAGTTCGGAATGCTTTGGAGAGTGTTTTTGAGCAAAAACATGAAGTGCAACATTTTTCTTTTCAGACTCACTGAGTGCGAGTTTGACTTTGACAAGAACCAAATTTCTTCTGACAAGAAAAAGTGGAAAAACCAAAACAGAATCAACAAAGTCCAAGTGGCCTTGCCAGAAATCAGTGGGTCTATGGAAAGTGAACAACTCTGGACAGCCATAGACGTTTTGCAGTCAGTTTCTGTGCAGCAGTTACAGAAAGTAAACCTTACTGAAGAAGAACTCCAAAGAGAAACTGAGTTCAAAAGGTTCGGAAACAGAGCTTTGGAAAAGAAACTTACTGAACAAGTGATGGGACTTCACGTTTACAAACGACCTTGCCCCTGCAGCATTGTGTCTTTAAGTGTGGACTCAGTAGTGCTGCAACTCACTAAGAACCAAAGTCCTATTTTGGGAGTGCAAATTATTAACTTGTACGGAGAGCAGACCTCTTACGGGGACTCAGTTTCTCAAAAGTCCCTGGAGCTCCACAAGTTGACTTTGGAGCACAACGGAGTTCCTTTGCTAAGTCCACTTTTGGGCAAAAGAGAGGAGTACCTCCACTCAAACGTGTTCATCAGTGTAAGACTCTCTGATAGAACAATCAAGGGAGAAAACGCTTACTGGGGTTGCATTGACCACATAGAGTTGTTTTTGTTCCCAATGAACATAGACATTTCTACCGACTTGTACAACGACATCTACGAGTTCGTGTTCCCTCCGGAGCAAGAAGAAGAGATCCAGTTAATTACTAAAAACAGCAAAAAATTACCTCCACTCAACAAACGCAGGAAACTCCCTAGGTTCTACCGCTACGTGCACATTAACGAAGTAAAGGTAGCACTCAACATCAGAGGTTTCATTGGACTCAACAACACTAAAATCAAACTAGCTTCTTTCACCATGAAGCAGAAGTTCAAAACCTTCCAGCAGTTCTTCGACAAGTTCATGGCCCACGCCAAAAACAACGTGATTTCCCAAGTGCCTTCAATTGCTATGCAAACTATGGGTTACGAGAAAAAGGACTTCCTGCCGTCCAACTCCCCTAAAAAGTCCTTTTTTTCAAGGTTCCGCAAAGGCAAAAACGCCTTCACTGAAGAAGAGGAAAAAGAACACCAAAAGGCCCAGAGCCACAAACTCATGTTTGGCAAAAGCAATAAGTAACTCTAATCTTTTCTGACTGCTTAAGTTTCATATAAATGCACACGACTTATTCAAGTGACTATAGATCTCACGGAAGTGCGGCTGCAGGAAACAACCCAGAAGAAGAGTTCAACCCACGTGCCCAGTCAGTTGCAAATTTTGCCTACAAAGAGGACTCTAACAGGAGGTTCCGCCCCTACATGGAGGATAGTCACAAAATCGTTGACTCCTTCATGGGAGACCCCAACCAAGGCTACTTTGCTATTTTTGACGGCCACGGAGGCTCAGAAGCTGTTGACTACTGTAGAAATCGCATGCACGAAGAATTCAAAAAAGCTATTCAAAACAGTGCCGAAGACATTCCTAAAGCTTTCACTACTTGTTTCCAAAAAGTAGACAACCAACTCCGACTAGCAGGAGCACATACTTCAGGGACCACTGTAACTGCTTGTTTGGTTAGGCGGGAAAACCACCAAAGAGTTCTTTACTTAGCTAATGTAGGCGACTCCAACGCAGTTATGGTAGGCAGTTCTGGAGCGCAAAGACTCAGTCAAGAACACAAAGGAACAGACCCTAGCGAAATTGACCGAATTGTAACATCTGGAGGAATCCTTATAAGAGGAAGGGTAGCAGGTCAGCTTGCTATCACAAGGTCCCTTGGAGACCATCACCTCAAAACAAGTGGTGTGTCGAACGAGCCTTACATTACACGTAGAGTCATTAGTGCCCAAGACAAGTACTTAGTTATGGCTAGTGACGGTCTTTGGGACGTGGTTGACGAAAGCCAACTACCTGACGGAAGGAACTTCAACTCCCAAGAAGTTTGCCAACAACTCCTAAACAAGGCTTTAGAGAGTGGTTCTCAAGACAACATAGCAATCCTTACAGTGTTCTTTTAACTAATGTTTAACAAGGGACATTTCTTTAGTTCCTAAAATAAAAACTGAAATGTACCCCCCCAAAGCAACTCCACACACGTGGAACCCCAAAGAGTCTTGCAACAGAGAAGGTTTAAAGATACTGGTTGACTCACTGGTCCCCAGTCTCCCAGCTGTATTGTCTCCCCAGAGGTACATTTCCCCTTGCTTCGTTATGAATCCTGAGTGGGAGTCTCCTGCAAATACTTTCCAAGGTTCTAAGTCTCCAATGTCTACTTGCTGGGGCCTATAAGTCCTGTTGTAGTCAATCCCGCACTGGCCTTCAGAGTTGTCTCCGAAAGTGTACACTTTGCCGTTTTCCTGCAAAACAATACAGTGCCTAGCTCCTGAGTCTACTTCCACTATTCTTTTGTTTCGGAAAGTTTTTACTTGAGTGGCTTGGATAGAACTAGTGATTTCAGAAGGCAGACCTAGCTCTCCGTAGGTGTTGTCGCCCACAGTATAAATTCTTCCTTGCTTGGTTAGCAGAACAGCACTCATCTTTCCAAATGAAGCCGAAACAACAGAATCCCCTTCTTCGAGGTTAATCTCAATACGTTGCGGACTTCTTTGCTTAGCTACATCAAACCACTCCCCCCAAGCCAGGACTTCTCCAGACTCAAACAGGACTCCTGACCTCATCTGTCCTGCAAACACCTTAACTACTTCTTTATGGGAGTACTCAGGAGGCATTTCTACTTCAGTAGGCTTCCATTTGTCGGTTTTGTCTAAGAAACCACACGCTACTTCGTGTCCAAAAGCCATAACTTTAGCCCGGCCCCCCGAAAAGGGCTTTGCAAGAATTAAGGAATGGTTGGAACCAGCTGCTATGTCAAGTATCTCGTGGTTTTCAACATTAAAAGCATGCAGTTTAAGTGTAAGAGACTCTTCTATAATTTCTTCTGATCCAATCTCTTCCTGTGCAAAAGGGTCCTTTGCGCACTGTCCGTAGTGGTTGTCTCCACAGGCTAGAATGTAGTTGCTTTTAGTTAGGATAAGCGTGTGCTTGTTTCCACATACAACTTTTTTGATTCCGTCGCTGCAGTAATTCTCAGGGAGTCTTGACTGGTGGAATTGGGGAGGCACGATTCCGTAAGCTAGGACCTTCAAAGGAGTGTCTATTTTTTGCATGAGTCTATCTTCCAAAGGCAACAAACGGGTGTTTTTATCTACGTCTACTTCTGTTTCTGGGTACAGGCAACAACAAATCTTCCTCCAGATAGACATTAATAATTACTTAAAGGCAAAGGAACATCCATTTCTTCAAAGGCTTCCTTTACTTTGTCAACCAAGTAGTGCATGTCCTGGGAGTGCAAGTCCCCTATACTTCCCAATCTGAAGGAAGGAGCTTTTGAGAGTTTTCCAGGGTAGATCACAAGGTTTTGCGAAGCTAAGTAGTTATAAAACTTCCAAAAGTCAAAGTTGGGGTGTTTGGGTTGCAAAAAAGTAGTAATGGCCACTCCTTGAATTTCAGGCGAAACATACAGTTCGAATCCGAGTTTAGTCATCTCTTCACTTAGTATACTTTGGTTAGTTCTGTAGCGGTGGTAGCGCGCAGCAACTCCTCCTTCTTCCTCATGCTCTTTCAAGGCTTCCAAAAACCCTGCCAGTGTATGTGTTGGTGGGTCAAACCTGAATTCCCCTGCCTGCTGCTGAGTAAACTGTTCGTAAAGATCCAAACAAGAAGACCTTGCATTGGCTTTGGACTTAGTGAGTTTATCTAGTTTGCACAGAGCAAATGCAAACCCAGGAACTCCTTGGAGTAGTTTGTTTGAAGAACTCACTAAGTAGGAACACCCAGACTTTTCAAGGTCGATAGGCACTCCTCCGAAACTACTCATTGCGTCAACTGCATAGACTATTTCTGGGTTGTGCTCATGAATAGCCTGGCCTATTTCTTCAATCGGGTTAAGCAGTCCCGTTGTAGTTTCAGAGTGCACAGTTGAGACATGGGTAACCTTGGGAGACTCCTTTAAGGCAAGATAAACATCTTCAGGGTTCACTGCTTGGTCGTCACTGTACCTCAAGACTTTATAAGGAATCTTATAATACTCGCAAATTTTGCACTGCCTTTCGCCGTAAGCACCATTAGACAGTATAAGAAAACGCTCAGAATCCCTAGCAATACAAGTCCCCAGAACTGCTTCTACGCAGTAAGTTCCACTTCCTTCCATTAAAACAGCGCAGTACTCCTCAGAACTAACCCCTGCAATGCTAATTAGTTTTTGTTTGATTTCTAGAACCATTTGCTTGAAGTCACTGTGTTGGGCTCCGTAATCGTACTGCATAGCTTTTCTAACGTTATCTGTTACGTTCAGAGGTCCAGGAGTGAACAACTTAACCTGAGGCTTCAGAGTAATAAGTTTCCTGTTCAGTGTATTGAGCATTTTAATGGAAAATAGCTTTATAAGAAGTGCAGGGAACAGCTTTGTAGTTAAGCAAGAACACTCTTCCCCAGTTAAACTGCACCAGGTCTTCAAAGCCCCTCCAAAGTCCTCTAAAGCAGTTAACAGTATTCGAATTCCTCAATTTGCAGAAAACCCCAGACCTAGGTCCCAAATCAATTCTAGAAACCAACTCAAAAAGGAAACCCTTAAACCCAGCAAAAGTCCACTACCTAACTCGCAAAACAGATCCTTCACACAAACTCCAGAAATGTACACCACCTACTCAAGCAATATCATCAAACCCAACTTAAGACCTTCTCTGCGCAACAACTGGTACTCAAAAGCGTACTACCACGTTGGGTTAGACATTGCCACCAAAAAACTAGAACCTAGAAGAAACAAAACCCAAACTCCCCAAAAAGACTCTTTCGGAAACCCATATTCCAAAGAAGATTTAGAACAAGAAAGCCCCGAGACCTCTGCTGTGGGCCGGGATCTAGAACGTCCTCAGACTTCTTTGAGCGGAGAAAGGAGTTTCTACGCCCCTTTTCCTCCTGGGAAGGTTTTAAAAGTCAGTGGAGCCAAAAAGCTTCTTTCAGTGCCTAAAAACACCAGAAGCAGACTTCACAAAGTGCCTGACCCCACTGACTTTCTAACAATCCAGGAGTTCTCAGCTCGCAAAAACACAAAATCGGCCAAAAGGAACTTTAAACTCTACCCTAACAAAAAGTTCCTTTCGCCCAAACCCTCTAAGCCCAAAAGGACTCTCCGCAAACAAAACAAGCCCTCTGAAAGTCCTGATAAAGTTCTGCCGCAACCCATCATTACTTTCAAGAAGAATAAGTCGATTGAAGATAATAACTAAGCAGTTTTGGTGTATTACTTAAAGCTGTTTGTGCTTGACAACTAACTTGTAGAAAAGTCCTTTCTTCTCCATAAGGTTCTGTGGAGTGTCGAACTCTGCAATCACTCCGTTGTCCATCACCATCACTCGGTCATAGTCCATTATGGTGTTGATTCTGTGGGCTATGGTCAACACTGTGCTTTCTTTGAATCTGTCTCTAATGGTGTTCTGTATCACTTCGTCAGTTTTGTAGTCGATCGAAGCTGTGGCTTCGTCCAGAAACATTATTCTGGCTTTCCTCAGAATGGCCCTAGCAATGCAAATAAGTTGTCTTTGTCCTAGCGAAAAGTTCTTGCCGTTCTCCTGGACTTCTCTTTCCAGAGTTTCTTTGGGGTCTTCTTCGGGAAACATCCCCGTCAAACTAATGCAGTCTTTGAGTTCTTCTTCTGAACACTCTTCAAATGGGTCTAAGTTCTGGCGCAGTTTGCCTTGGAATAACACAGGGTCTTGCGGAATCACACACAGCTTCTGTCTAAGTAAGTCCAGTCCTATTTCTGAAATGTCCACTCCGTCTACACTGATCTTGCCTGAGTAAGGCTCTATAAGTCTGAAAAGCGACAAACAAAGCGAACTCTTGCCTGAACCAGTTCTTCCCACTATTCCGATTCTTTCGCGTGGCTTAACTGTTCCAGTGACTCCTTTCAGTACAATCTCAGTTTCGTCTCTGTATTTCATTTGGTAGTTGTCAAACTCTATTTGCCCTTGAGAAGGCCATTCCTTCAGGCCTGAGTCCTTAGGTCTTTCTCTAGGAGCTTCAGGAGGAGTTAAAGACAAGTTGTGGACACGCTCCACCGAAACCATCATGTTTTCAAGCCAAGAACTCACAAAGATCAGCCAGTAAATGTTTTCTGGAAGGGCTACAGCACACGAAAGTGCCACTCCTGCTAATCCAGGGTCTATCCAGCCCCTTGTGCCTACAATCACCAAAGCACTTACACACAACACAATGTCTGCTACGAATTCTAAAGTAATTCCTAACCAGCAGTTGCAAGCTTGTTGTTGGAAGTACAAAGCTATGTTGTTGTTGAGTAGTTCTGCGTTCTTGTTAATGAACCTGTCTTGGTACCCAAAAGCCCTGATGGTTCCGACTCCACTGATTGTTTCTGAAAAGTGCTGGATGATCGGACTTCTACTGATGCTTTCAAGTCTCATGAGTTCTCTAGAACTCGAAAGGTAGAACTGCTGCACTTTAAACGAAAGGTAAGCTGCCACTGGAATAGCAATAATCACGTAAGGCACAACGTACACACTAATGATCAGGGTATTCACTACTGTAAATATCTGGCCAATGCTTGCATTGATGCCAAAAAGTAAGGAAGAGTCAATAATGTTTTGGTCTTTAGAAAGTCTGTTGAGAATTCTGCCTACAGGAGTCACGTCGAAAAACTTATTGACTGGAGCGTCTAAAAGGGCCTTCAGAACCTTAGAAAATATCCTTTTGGCTGCTTTGATTCCGTTAAGCACAGTAGTAAGTAGTCTGAAAAGCACAAAGAAGTTCACTGAAAACCCAGCAATTGAAAAGATAAGAATGTTTCTGACATAGTTCCTTTCTTGTTCTTCTTGACTCTGTTCAGTCCACCTTCCAAGATACAAGTCACTGAACATTCTGTCTGCCACCCAACAGGACATAAAAAACACCACCAGTGCTATGGTTTTCCAGCCCCCTGCGTAGTCAAAGTAAGTTTTGTAGACCGACAAACTTACTCTTCCCACTGCTCTGTCTTCTGTTTCGATGATTTTTGTTTCTTTCTTTTGGGGTTCTTCAGTTTGTTCTTCTTCGTGGTGGACTTCTTCGTGCTCCATTCCGGGGTGTTCAGCTTGCACCAAAAACTCGTTTTTGAAGTAACCATCTTTCTCAACAAGTTCCTTGAAAGACCCACACTCCACTATTTTCCCTTCGTGCATCACAACTATTTTGTCTACATATGGCAAAAACTGTTGGTTGTTAGTCACCATAATCCTTGTAGAACCCCCTAGAAACTCTACAAAGCACTTTTGGAAAATAGCTTGGCCTACATGAGCATCAACAGCACTCAAAGGGTCGTCAAGTAGTAGTATGTCGTGGGCTGCGTAGGCTGCTCTAGCTATAGCTACTCTGGTTTTTTGGCCTCCACTTAAGTTGATGCCTTTCTCTCCGATTTCAGTCATGTCGCCACCAGGAAGTATTCTAAGGTCGCTTTTGAGTTCAGACACCTTTATAACTCTTTTGTACTTAGTTTCGTCAAAAGAAGACCCAAACAGTATGTTGTCTTTGATGCTGGTGTTTTGGATCCAGGCCTCTTGACTCACGTAACCCAGAGTTCCGTTAATGAACATGTAGGAGTCTTCTTGGAGTTTTTGGAAGTTCATGCTTTGGATCAAAGCCTGCAACAAAGAGCTCTTTCCACTCCCCACTCTCCCAACTACTGCTACGAACTCTCCTTTCTTAACTTTGAAATCTATGTCCTTCAGAACTGTTTTGGCTTCGCTTAGTTCGCCTGACTCATTTTGTTGTGAAACTTCCCACGAAAAAGAAGCTCCCTGCATACCAATAGCTAGCTCAGGGTTTCTGTAGCCTCTTTCGCGGTCGTTGTTGTCAACTATTTCTCGGGCCTGCATGTAATCCTGGATTCTTCCAAAACTAATCAGCATCTGCAAAAAGTTATTGATAATGTCAGGAATTATCCTAATCGACATGTTCAAAATCCCAATCACTGCAATCCCAGCAAAGATGTCTCCAGGAGTCAAGGGCTTGCCTACAAGTGCCATAGTCACTACTATGCCTATCACCAAGTACTGTCTAGTTCCCCAATTCAGAAAGATTACTCCAATTTGGTACTTAAGGTACTTGGCGGTTAGTTTCATTTCGTTTTCTCTGGAGTTCTGAACCCTTTCGCCTATTTTGTTTTCCCAGTTGTAGAGTTTAAACACCTTCATGTTCCCCAGCAATTCGTTGCAGAACTTCATTCGGATGTCCCGCTTCTCCATCACTTGTTTCTGGATCTTGGACATGCGCCGAGCAATCAAAATGTTTACTGAAAACAACACAATCATCAAGCACACCCCTGCAGTTGCTCCTTGCCACCCCACTGTTGTGTACAGTAAGTAAAGTCCTACACTCCACTGAATTGGCCAAATAACTGCACGCAGCGAGTAAGGAATACCTGAACAAATCCTTTCTAAGTCTACTTGCATCAAGTTCACAACTTGTGCGTAGGTGAACTGGGCCGAGTCAGTTTCAGTACTTGAGATTTGGTTTGGAGAGATCCTTAAAGACTTTTCAAAGATGTTTGAACTAATTCCAGCTTTCAAGTGAGCTCCTAGTAAACTAACGTTGAATCTGTACTGGTTGTTTCCAATGGCCTGCAAGAACTTAGCCACCATCATGTAAGCTACTATGGCAAAACCTCTCCAGTAAGGCTCGTCACCTATCAAGAACCCTTCAATCAGCTTGATGAAGACTGCTCCTGAAAAGTCCATAAGAGTAGCTAAAGACCCTATGAAAGCCAAAGTAAGGATTTCTGGACCGAACCTGTGGTACACGGCTTTAAGCAAGGCCCTTTTGTCGTCTTTGCGTGCAAGATACTTTTTGATTTTTTCATTCATTTTGTCTTTTTGGTACTCTGTACTTTCGACTTGCCGAATCTTTTCAGCGTCAGAAGCCTCAAGAGGACGAGTGGAGCCTAAAAACAAAAGGGGGTAGATCCAAGACATAAGTACTTTTGAGAAAACACTTGCTCTTTCGTAAGCGTTTTCTTCGTATTTTTTGGGTTTAGGAGACTCCTCTTCAATCAAAAGGTCGTAGTTGTTGGGGTCAACTAAGGGCCTGTACCGAGACCTACTGGACCTCCTCATCTTCACATAGTTGACTAGAATCAGAGCCACTACAGAAAACTTAAGCGCAAAAGGAACTAAGTTCAGCAAGTTAAGAGCTAAACTGGGCTGCATTGCTCCATCTTGAGTGTCTTGTTCCTTTCCGAAGTTGACCAAGTACACAACAAAGTTGAACAAAAACCAGGGAAAACTCACTGCAATGAGACCTTTTAAAGTGTAAAGACCTGAAAAAGCCCACTGGTTGCTGGAGTAAGTGGTTTGGTAAGAGTACAAAACTACCCCATAAAGCAAAATACTCACAATGTAAGTGATTACTTCTGCGCCAGACACTAGTTCGTCTTCTACTGCAAACAAAAGAATAGTCAGAACTAAAAAGTAACTAAAAGACAGACTCAGCAACAGTGCTGTCAGGTAATTTGGCGCGTGCACAGAAGACTTGATGCTGCGCAGCCTAAGTTCTGCTCCTAAAAACACTGTCCAAAGCAACCCTGGGAGGAATTCTAAGTAGAACTGATGAAAGCACTGGTGCTCTAAACTAGGTTCCTATTTAGCACTTACTGAGCTGAACGGACTGCAGAGTTTATCCATTTATATAGCTTTAGAACTTTCTATTTAACACTTTAATCATTTCTTTATAGCTTTATGCCTTTTAAGCCAAATCAAGTTGAAAACAGGCAAAATGATGCCTAGCAGTCCTACTTGTGAAAAAGCCAAACGCATTCCAAAGTTAAAACAGATGTCTTTGGTTTCGTTTGAAGTAGAAACTTTATCACACTCGTCCGGCTTGGCTTCTGTCATAAGCATCCAAGTTATTGTAGCTGCTAAGTGTAAAATGAACGCAGCCCCCGACACAATATAAAGCCACCAGTCAAAACGCCACTCAGTAACCCACACTGCATAAACTACTCTGACAGTCCAAAACAGCAAAAGCACCAAGGCTACCAACTCCAAAACCAAAAAAATAATTCCAGCCTCATAAATTTTTTTGAAGTCTTTGCAAAATCCTTCGTCGCTTTCAATGTATGCTTCTTCTTCAGCATTGCAGTCTTCCACAATCTCGGAGTAGTACTTTTCGTGCCACTGGCCTTTGCACTCTCCACATCTGAGCAAACCGCCTCTCCAGTCAGGAGGGTCACTTCCTTGCTCAACCCACCTAGGAGTTGCTAAAGTCCCTATTAAAAGAACTGTTTCCAGGACCAAAAAGAAACCTATTAACCTCCACCAGTTCCTCAGCCTAATCTTGTATAACACAAAACTAGGCTTTACCTTAGTAACCGACTCAGTGGAATCTGAGTGCTCTTCAGTGTTTGGAGTTGCACCCCTTACAAACGCAATTTGGTTGTTTTCCATCTCTTCTTCCATCCTAATTTATTGACTTATAGTTTTTTTCGTTCATAAATATCAAGATGGGCAACTTAGGATGCTGTAAGGACATGTCTGTGGTAAATGCTGATGAAAAACCAAATACAGAGCCTTTTAGGAGCAACACGGAAAAGCCTTGCCAAGCAGAGTCAGATTTGAAAAACTACCAGGGAATGGAGTCAACAAAACCTAATTTAGTCCAAAGTAAAAGTTACGATGGAGGCATTGACAAACTTAGACTAGAAGATCGGAAACCTTCGATGGTCAGGGTGAAGAGGAAGCATTTTGTACAGGATATGAAGGGAGACATTTTTACTCGTTACGAAATAACTAAGAAACTCGGAAGTGGGTCTTTTGGCTGCGTTTACAAAGCCAGAAATATACATACAGGGGCAGAAAGAGCCATTAAAACCATAAGCAAACTGAACATCAGCGAGTCTCAAAGAAGAAAGATGAAAAACGAAATAGAAATACTCAAAGCTTTGGACCACCCAAACATTATAAGAATATACGAAGTCTACGAGGACTACAAGTGCATACATTTAGTCCTGGAACTCTGCAGAGGCGGCGAACTTTTCAAAAAGATACTCGAAAAAAGAAAGTTTACTGAAAAAGACATTGCAAGTTACATGCACCAAATACTCTCTGCAGTGCTTACTTGCCACAAAGAAGGAATTGTCCACAGAGACCTTAAGCCAGAAAACATTCTTTTCCAAAGCGAGTCAGAAGACTCCCATATTAAGATTATTGACTTCGGCACTTCAACTCGAGTCAGACCCCACGGAAAGATGAATAGTTTCACAGGAACTGTAAGTTATAAGTAGGCTTACTACATTGCACCAGAAGTACTCAAAGGCAAATATGACGCCAAGTGCGACGTGTGGAGCTGCGGAGTCATACTGCACATGCTGCTTTGTGGATACCCGCCCTTCACAGGAAGAGACATACAAGAAATATTTAACAGAATCTCTAAGGGAGTTTTCCACCTCGTAGGCAAAGAGTGGAGCTGCGTTTCACAAGAAGCCAAAAACCTGCTCATGAAGATGCTGACACTAGACCCCTCTGCAAGGCCCACTGCCAAAGAGGTCTTCCTGGATTCCTGGGTCCAAAACAGTGGTAACAGTCAAGTCCAGAATAACTTGATTGCTTCTAAGTCACTCAAAAACCTTTACAGGTTCAGGTCAGCAATGTTTTTCCAACAAGTCACCTTGGAGTACATAGCCTCGCACTTGACTACTGCAGAAGAGGTCTCCGAGCTCAGAAAGGCTTTTATTGCTATAGACGAAGATGGAGACGGTAAACTTAGCCTTCAAGAACTTGAGTCAGCTTACCAAAACGCTTCAATACATATTGATAGCATCCATAAAATCCTAGATGTTTGCGACGTAGACGGCAACGGACTTATAGACTACACTGAATTTATCACAGCAACTATCAACTGGCGCAAGTCGCTTAATGACGAAAAACTCGAAGGTGCCTTTGAAGCCTTTGACAAAAACGGAGACGGAACCATTTCAATCGACGAATTAGAACTTTTCCTGGGAGACGCTGTTTCGAACGAGTGTGGCATTTTAAACGAAATCTTTTTTGAAGCAGACACTAACGGAGACGGGGTGATTGACCTAGAGGAGTTTAAAACTTTAATGTTAAAAAGGCATCATTAATGTAATGTTTGATAATGAAAATTTTGGATTCTTGCATATGGTAAGGACTAAGCAGTGGAATACCAACCTTGAGGTCACTTAAGTTCATAGTTGGTTGGGACCTTCTTGTGGCTGGGTTTAGTTTGAGTTTTATGATTACAGGACTTTTAGGGTTCCAAAATTCCCAACCTCCTGTGTTGAGAATACCACGTAATGCTTATTCAGACTTCGTTTTGGCTTTTCTGCTGTGTTTTCCAGCAGTTTACGCTTACACAAGTTCCCTCAGAAACCGCGCCCTGCCAATATCAATTTATGTATATAGTAGACTACCAGTAGTGGCACTTCTGAAGCTTCTGGAATACATTCAAGCTATAGGTACTTGCCAAGACTACCCTAGGAAAGAGCTGACTTGGGAGTCTTGCGAAAATCCCTACACAAACATTTTCTTGTCGATCTTAGTAAGTATTCTGCTGTGCTTTGAGTTGCACTTGTGCCAGGTGGTTTGGAGTTACTTGCAGAAACTGAAGATGGGGTACTTCGGACAAGAAGGAGCTGTGCCCCAAGAAACCGTTCGGGATATTGGAAGAGCCCTGACTATTTTTTCAGTAGCCCAGCCTGTAAAGCAACAAGAAGAACCCTACAACTACGGAATTCCTCACCAGGATCCACAAAGGTCTTTTGTGGAAGGAGAGGTTTTCGAAGACAACAACCAGGACCCTGACCAACCACCGCCTATAGAACTTTCTGGGATCCCTGTTATGGATTTCACTAATAAGTCTTAAATAATGATACACAGACTGCTCAACAAAAATAAACCCAGTGTAGTTGCACCTGAAACCAAACCCAGCTGGAACTTCCGCGAAACACTTGCTGTGAAACACAAAGCTAGCAGAAGGGTTTCTCAAGAACCTCCAGAAATAGCTGTTACTTACAGCTCTCCTAAAACCTACCTAGTGACCCCTCCAGTTACTTACACTACCCAAAAAGAAAACTCAGTTAAAAGCAAGTGGCTAATACGCCTTGCACGTCCCTTTAGAATCAAGTGGGACCTCTTAGTTATGGTTTTGGCAGTGTGGAACTGCTTTTACACTCCTTACTACATAGTTTTCAGGTCCACACAAGACGAGTCCCCTGGAGCTATATCGCTAGGAACGGTGATTGACTTGTTTTTTGGGTTTGACATTGTGCTTAACTTCAGAACTACATTTTTCAGTTCAGTGACTGGAGACGAGGTTTTTGAAACGAAAGTAATTGCCAGGAACTACCTAATGGGCAAGTTTTGGATAGATTTGGTTTCTTGTGTGCCTTCAGACAGTATTTTGTTAGTGATTGGGTACAAAGAGTCTGGGGAAATAGGACCCTCTTCTATAGTGTTGTTGTTTGGACTCTTCAAAATATACAGAATTGCAAGACTCAACCGAATCATCAACTTCATGAGGGCCAAGAACAGTGTAAAGTTAGCTTTGCGAATAGGCCAGTTGTTGTTTTTCTTACTGATGTACGTGCACCTTGTAGCGTGTGCTTGGTGGATTATTGTGAGTTACGACCAAAACTGGGTGCCCCCTGCAGACCGTTCTGAGATCTTTGACGAAAGTGAAAACTACCAGTACTGGGTTGCTTTCTACAACTCAGTGTTAGTTCTGGTTGGAGGGGACATTGGTCCACGCACCCGACTCCAGTCTTGTTTTGCGTCTTTCACGATCATTTTTGGGGCTTTGATAACTGCTGTTATGTTTGGAAACATGGCAGTACTTATGTCCAACCTAAACATGAGGCAAACTAAGTTCCAAGAGAAGCAGAACGCCGCAAATACTGCTATGAAGAACATGAGGCTTCCTGAAAAACTGCAACAAACAATATCTGATCACATGATTTACACAGAAGCAACAATGTCCAGTCGGGAAGAATTTGACTTGTTTAAGTCCTTGATATCTCCTTCTCTCTACAGAGAGGTTTTGGACGAACTGTACCAAAAAATCATAATCCAGAACTCTTTGATAGGCAATGCCAGCTACATAAGGGACTTCATAGTTCCTAGACTGGATCCTTTGTTTTGCAAGCCTGAAGAAGATATCATAACTCAGGGAGAACTCAATGAACAAATGAAACTTTACTTTGTAGCTAGAGGAGAGTGCGAGGTGTCTGTAACCACTGAGAAAAAGAAAGAAAAAACTGTAGGAGTCCTAGGACCAGGTTCCCACTTTGGAGAAGTTGCCTTACTTACAAACGGGCCCCGAACTGCTTCAGTCAGGGCCAAAAACTACACTACTTTAGGAGTGCTGTCCAACGAAGACTTTTCACAGCTTGTAATTAACCACAAAAATACAGTTGAAATACTCAAAAAAGGAATGTTTGAATACAACGACCACTACAAAAAGTTTTTGTTAAGGATGATTAGGAGAGTGCCTTACTTGAAACACCTCAACATGAAGACAGAACAAGAAATACTTTACAGCTTAAAAGAAGTCTATGTGGAAGAAGGCGAGTACCTCCTTAGGCCCGGAGTTTCTTGTGAAAGTTTCTTTTTCGTAGTCAGTGGGAAAATAGAAGTGAGTTTTACCCTGAACGACTTGGACCTTCACTCCAGGAAAGAAACTATCAATGACTTTTCTGCCTACAACCTTAAAAAGCACACCGAAGTTTTTCCCGTGTGGGGAAGCACAGGAGTGGAAGGTTCAGTTCACGTAACTGAAGTTGGAGTCCAAGACCAACAGAAAGACAACTACTTCACTGAAATAATTCTTGATGTGCTAAGAATTGGTTCTTCGCTAGGTTTCATAAGTGCAGTGTCTAAAGAAAAGGTCAGTATACAAGCTAAGACGCTTAAAAAGTGCAAGTTGCTTGTGCTAGAAAAAAGCACTATCAACAAACTAAGGATGAACTGCATGGAACTCCACAGGAACTTACTGAGCATTGAAAACTGGTGCAAAGAGTTTACACCCCACTTAGACGACTATATTTGTTGCAACGACAAAAAGTGCAGTTTGGGCTTCAAAAGCAACCTGCACAGACTTAGAGGAGCTGTGCTGAGAGTTATCAAGGAAAGCAGGGACAAAAAGGTTCTTGAGACTCCAATAATTGCACTTTTGACCGAAAAGTTTTCCCAAAAGCCAGGAAGGAAGTCACANCACTTGAGCGGACTAACTAAGTGGATGCTGAAAGTTATTTTTGACCCTAAAAACAGAGCTAAACTCAAAAAATTCCATAACAAAGACAAGTTGTCCCAAGGAATCTCCCAAATAGCTGAAACTCTCCTAAGTCACTCAAACCAAATTGCCCAAATTTCTACTATGCTCGAAGAGTACTTGTGTGAAGCAGAAAACGGTCAAAAAATACAAACAGTGCCTTTCAAACCTGTTTATAAAAGTTAGTAAATATTATTCTATGAAAGGCGGGGACAGTGAGTTCTTGTAAATCTTAGGGAAGTTTGTTTTGTTTGGCCAAATGGACTTTCTGAACTGTTCGTTTTTAAAAGAACGAATGGAGGTGCTTAGTGGCGAGTTGTCTCCGGGTTGGGTAGGGAAAAAATCCCCGCTTAACTCCAGTTCTTTGTTTCTAAGTCTCAGAAACTCGTCCAGTTCAATTTTCCCGTTGATGTAAGGCTCAGGTGAGTACTCAAACTTGTTGAAAAAGTTAGGGGTAGCTTTGGGACGCCTTATAGGCGAAAAAGTAGGAGTTTTTTTCTCAACACGGGGCGACTCTGAGTTTTCAGTTTCCAAATTCATGTTTCGAGTGGTGGCAGCTACTAGTCTTTGAGTCTTGTTTTCAGTGAACCTAATGGTGAATTACTTGGAGTTTTTCTGGTCCCAAAAACTTGTGCTTTAAGCGGGGCCGCAAACTCAGTTCGAAGGAAAAGTCTTGGTGGGGGTTGGGTTTGTAATTAGGAGAAATTGACTTAACTGTTCTTTTAGGAAGTGAAGTTTTTCTTTCTAAAAATTACACACAAGTAGGGAATTGGAACTCCCGGAACTGACTGATTCTTGAGGTATTGAAACCTATGGTTCCAGTTTTAATTGCTGCTTAGAGTTTACTGTCGAGAAATCGAGAGTTTTGGTTTTTCCACATTCCAACTTTTTCTTTTACTTTTTTAGAAGAATTTTCTCTCCTAACGGCTTCTTGTTTCATTCTTTTGAGTGAAACTTTTAGCTGTCTTTGCTTTTTTTCTTCTGCTTGTTGGATGTTTTTGTGGAGGAAGCCATTGAACATCTTTATTACAAGTTAATAGTCCAGAAAACTCAGCAATTTTTCGTAAAGCAGAGTTGCAGTCAAGGAACCCATAACTACTCCCAACAGAACTAGTCTAAACCAAACTGGAGAGTACTTTAGTTCTAAAAGGTTACTAGAAATGTTGTCTTCAAACACCACCAAGTAACTCGTGAGCAGCCCCACAAAACAGGCGTATAAAGTAAAAGGGTAGTTTTTAAAGGCTGTTTCCCTAAAAGGAGGTCCTATACTGAAACTTATGCACACAAATAGCAGCTGGGAAGAACTTACTAGAAAAAGCACAGTGTTTTCGTAGGAAGGCTCAGGATTCTCAACTTCACTTTCTGTAGACCTGTAAAAGTCCGTTGAAACAAGCAGTAAGTATGAAAGTACCTGAAACCCGCCTTGGATAACCAACTGCCCCACTACTGAAGAAATCACTGGAAAGGAAATAAGAGCTCCTGCTGGCAGTTTAGGTGCCAAGTACTCGTAAGCCCTTGTGTAAGCCATAAAGATTGCTAGTGGCAAGATAACAAACAAGTCTTGGTAAAGAAACTGTGAGTCCAGCATATTTGTGTGCATCAAGTACAGCATGTTCACACACATAAACTGAATCATGCTGTACATAATTATGAACTTGAAGTTCTGGAAACTAGTTACAAGTGAAGCTCTTCCCTCCTTAAGGACTTCCTCAATGTCTTTTAGGTTAGCTCCTGTGAAAGGAGCTGCTATTGAAGCTTCTGCTTGACTCAAACTAAGCCCTACGTCTGCAGCTTTTAAAGCTCCACAATCGTTAGCGCCATCTCCCACCATAGCTACTTGCACAAACCCACTCTGGAGTTGTTCCACTAAAACAACCTTTTGTTGGGGAGACATTCTTCCGAAAACTACTGACTTAGACATCACTAAGTCAAGAAGTGGATGCTTTGAGGTAACTAAATACTCCAAAAGATCCCCAGTAACTGCTAGTGACTTTTCTTGGTCCCAGTCCTTATGTTCTCCATCTTGATTCTGCCACTCGATTTCTCCGCGGTTGAAGTCCCCTAAGTGAGTTTCAGTTAGCATTCTGCAGCTTTTAGCAACAGCCACCCCTGTTAGCAAAGCATCCCCAGTTGAGACTAGGCATTTCACTCTGGCCAGTTGCAAAGTTTCTATTGTGGCTTGGGCGTCTGCCTTCAAGGGGTTCTCGATCAAAAGCAACCCAGCCAAGTTAAGTTGCTTTTCGTAGGAGACAAGAGTGTTAGCTTCATTAAATGTGCTTAGTGACTTATAGGCACATGCCAGCACTCTTAAGCCTTGCTTAGTATAATTGTTTACTACTTGTCTCACTGAGTTTGTAGTGTTTTGGCACAAAGGAATAACTACTTCAGGGGCTCCCTTAACTTGCAGTAAAGTTTCTTTGCGAGACTGAACTATGGCACCCATTCTTTTGAGGCTGGGGTTGAAATTGAACAGTTGGAGTCTTTTAAGTTCCGTTTTTGAGTTCCTAAAAACTCCGCCTTCCAGCATTTCCCAACCACCCTCCTGGAATACAGTTATTTCTTGGGGGTCCCCAACAAGTTGCCCATCAAGTAAGTTTAAAGAGTGACAAACACCCATGTTTTGCTGCAGAGCTTCACTGCATTTATTTAAACTAGACTCCAACTTGCCTGAAGCAAAGTCCCAAACTCCTAGTAGTTCCATTGAGTCCCTAGTCAGTGTTCCAGTTTTGTCAAAGCAAACCACTGATACTCTGCCAGCTGCGTTTACGGCAGGTGGAGAAATGCAGGTTACCTTTTTAGTTTTAAGTCTAGAAACCGCAAAAGCAGTTCCTACAGTCATGGCTAAAGGAAGTGCAGGAGGCACTATTATAGTCACTAAGTCAAGAGCAGACACCATCATTGCCTGGAACTTCATGCCTTCTTCCACGAAAGAAGCTATGCACCAAATAAACCCTAGAACTGCTATAACTCCCATGAACCCTATAAACTTAAAGGAGTCTGAGTAAAACTTAAACCTGTTGGGTTTCGGAAACAGTATGGATCTTACAAGTTCACCTTTAGTGGTAGAAAAACCTATAGCACTAACTAATCCTAAGCAGTTGCCCTTAAGAGGTTTGGTCCCTGCACTAACTATACTTTTCTTGTCAATTGTAAAGTTTGTTTGCTCTTTCAAAACTGGCTGGGATTCCCCTGTAAGCATTGATTCGTCGACTAAGCAGTTTCCTTTAGTAAGAACTGCATCACAAGGCATTTGTTTTTTTTCTGGAATCTGAATTAAGTCTCCGGGAACCAAGTCCCTACTCTGGATCCTAACCCACTGATTGTCTCTGAAGACACTGACAAAGCACTCGTACAAAGCCATTTCTCTGACTGACCTAATGTTTTTTCTAGTCTCGAAAAGGTTCACTAACACAGAAACCACTGAAAGCACCAAAATAGTTGAAGAGTACAAGTAATACTTTTCCCAGAACCACAAAATGATACTGAAAATCTGGAACACAAAGAAAGGGTGAAGTATTTCGTTTGCCAACAAACTACTCACTGAAGGCATAGGCACGTCAATCAAACAGTCTCCAAATAAGTTTTTCCTAGTTAAGTATGTTTCTGTGCTTGTGCCTGTTTGGGTCTCGAGCAAGTTGTTGAATCTAAGCTGCGAAAAGCCACCCGTATGTGGATTGTAGTAATATTTAAGGAATCTGAAACTAAATAACTTCAAAGTCACCAACCGGTCAGAAAGGGTGTTTGAGGTAGCAAGTTGGGGCACAGAAACATTATGAATTTGAACCACTGAGCAAGTGCCATCCTTGTCTGTAACCAAAACATGTGTAGCTTCTTGAGGAGTGCTTGGTTGGTATTTGAAGAGTTCTACCTGCACTATCCATTTGGTGATTAAGTAAAGTAATCCAAAAGAAACTCCATTGACTACCCAGGTCACTAACAATTTTGTTTGGTTGAGGCTTAAAAAACTCACTTTGGGCCAGTCAGTTTCTTCGCACTCCGACTCAAAGGTTTTGTACGAATGCAGTTTTTTCATATTGTTATTTAGGGTTCTCTAGGTACTTTTTGACTCTAAAGAACGAAGGAAAGTGTGTGTGGAAGTTATCTACAGCGTATTTTACAAAACTGAGTGCAGAGGGCTCAACTTTACCTAAATTTTCCCCTGAAAAAGCCAAACTAGCTAAAGCTATTTCGCTTGGTTTGTAGTTTAAGCTTTCCGAAAAGTATGTTGAAATCACACTTGCACTTACAGACTTAAGTCTAGTGTCTTCAGAAAAGTTGAATTCTTGGCAGTATGTGTCAATGAAGTGCAAAGCCGAAACTTTGTAGAGTTTAAACTTAACTTTGACCAGAATAAGCCTTTCAGCGTTTAGCACTTCTGTGCGTGAAAACTTGTTTTTCAAAACAATGCTTAACAGACTCTCTATAGAAATAGGAGTTGACTCTTGGTACTTGCTGGCTAAAAACATCGCCGCAGTTCCTAGTAGGTGGAATTCATTCTGAGTTGCTTCGGAGTTAGTTAGCACTTCGTCTAGTATATTTACAGCTAGCATCAGGCAATGTGGCGAAAGTTCAAAAAACTTACAGATATCAACGAACCACTCAATCATTTTGGGCCTTAGTTTAAGCAAAGGCTCTTTGGAAGTGCTTTGGGACTCCTTGGACTTGAGAGTTTTTAGGGGTGTTTGTTCATAAGTAATGTCTGCAAGGGGAATCCTTACACTTCTAAGCAGTCTTTTTTTGTGTTTCTCTTTAGAGACTGTTGGTTTGTTATCTTTCATTTATTACTGTATCTTTAGTTAGGAATTAATGGCTTGTCTACTAACTGTCTACCGTAGTTCTTAATGAGCTTCAAAAACAAACTTAAAGACAACAAGTAAAACAAGTAGTACTCTTCGCCTTCAGAAGAGTTACTAGCTATTATGTGGTTTGCCAAACTCACAAAAACCAGCACCAGTAAGAACTTAAACAACCCATAGTACTTTCCTCTTAGCTTAGTTTCATTAGGAACCACCCTCCCTAAGAAAATGTCAAGAGAGTTCTGCCAAGAGCCATCCATGAAGTTGTTAATAACATACCTCTGCATAGAATACTGCCCGTCCTTCAAAGCTCCCCTAAAGGTTCTTTTGCCAGTTCTAGTAAAGTCTGTTTTCTGAGCAGGAGTCCCCGAATAGAAGTAACTAAGTGCATCAGCGTTGTCAGCCCATATGTTTCTAAACCAACTTTCTAAAGAGTCACTAAAGGGCGGAAAGGCTCCATTCTTGGGATAGTTGCCTAAGCTGAAGTAATTGAGTTGTTTGTGCAAAATGCGTCTAGCAAGCACACTCTGGACTACGTTTGTTCTGTCGAGACAGTCCATACAGTTGGTTCTGAAGACTCCTTTTTGAGGTTTAATTCTTTGGATTCTCTGTAAGTCCTGGCTTTGTTCAACTTCTCCTAGAAACCAGTCAAACTTTTCCAAAGATTCGTCTACCTGGTCAATTAGTTTAACTAGGTTTTCCCACTTCATCTTTTTGCACTCAGCGTGGAAGTCGAACCAAATATACTTACAGATCTTGGGATCAGCTATTTTGTATATTTCTGAAAAGGCCTTGCCTATCACTAGTTGCTTCTTTTTTTTGTCTACTAAGTTAACCAAGTAGACTTTACCGTAGTTCTGGTGCAGTTCTTGCAGGTGCGCAGTAAAGGCATCTGAGTTGTTTTTGGAAGTGCTTAGAACTCTAGGAGTGGGCTCCCAAGCCAGTGTGGGCTTCTGTTCCCAAATCAAAGGAATTGACCCTCTAACTTGCACATAAGAGCAAACTACAAACTTCGTATTTTCTGTGAAAGTAACTATTTGTTCCGTTTCAACAAAGTTGACAGAGTGCCCTTTTGAGTCAAGTCCCCGAGTGTTAAATCGAGTTCCTGTTCTTCTGTGGTCCCTTCTGCTGATTATTCCGAAGTCCAGTTTCTTTCCATTCAAGTTGACTTTTTCAAAGTGCACAAAGCCACATATCACTGGAAGAAGGGTTTTTTTGGCTCCAACTCGAATGAACTCTTCGCTCAAAAACTTATTCCAAAAAAACTCTTCTCTGGGTTTGCTATGAGCTAAGTTCTGCATCGAGTTAGTTAAGTCTATGTCGTAAGAAAAGTACAAAGAGTTTGTTTTAACTAGTTCTCTAAAGTGGTTGAAGTGCACTGAATCGTCAATCTGGGCTGAGTAACTCAAGAACTCAATGTCCTTAACTAGCAGTATCCAGGAGTCCTTAATTCTTCCTACGAATTCTGCTTCGTTAATACTAACTAAGTGCTTGTTGCTGAACTGTGCAATTCCTAAAACTCCGTAACACAATTTGCCTCCTTGAAACGGCAAAGACTTTTCGTCAGTTAGAGTTACTTTGGAGTTACTTCTGTTGATTTGCAGAACTTCTCCTGAGTTTTGTCTTGCTAGGTAAAAGTTTTCAGTGCTAGAATAAATAGTAAATTCACTAGGACTGCCCATATTAAAAATGCAAAATAGCTTTAAAGTCGAAAGGCCAAGTTTAGTGAAAGAACGCGCTCCCTATTACTCCAGTGTGAAATCTGAGTCTGCTAGGACCACTAAACCAATTCCTGACACAGACCAGTTTTCGCTGAACATTGCACACATTGACCCCAAAATTAACAGGTCCCAGTGGCGGAGTCAAAAAAGCTGTGCTGTTTGCGGAAATGACTGCGGGAAAGCAGGACTTGCCCAAAACAAAAAACACTACTGCCACTTTTGCTACCAAGCTGTGTGTGCAGGGTGCTCGCCTTTGTCTACTCGTCATCCTGAAACAGATAGGAACGAAAGGATTTGTATGTACTGTTATGTAAAATACCTAGAACAAAAAATAGCTATTTCAGGGAACGGCTACGTCAAAGAAAAACTTGAAGCAGAAATAGAACGCAAAAACAAAGAAATCCAAAGGAGGAAGGAACTGGAGGAAGAAATCCTCAAGTCTAAACAGGACTCCGAGTTAAAAGAGAGCCAAATGAACATCCAGATAGAGTCTTTGTCCCAAAAGCTCAGAGAGTACGAAGAAACTGCAAACAGGTCCAAAAACAACGTTGAGTCTTTGCAAAGAGAAAACCAAGAACTCAAAAGGATCTTGGACGACCTCAAAAGAAAGGAGTTAATGGACTCCATGAATAGTTTGAAGTCCGAAGAAGAAGGAGGAGTTATGAACGACCTTGTGGACAGACTCAGTCACCAAGAAAGAGAAAACATCCGCTTGAAAAACGAACTCGAAAAAGCCCTGAGTCGCAACAGAACAGCGAACACTGAAGCAGATTCTTGTGCTTGCAATGCTTGTGTGCTTCTTTAACCAACTATAAATTAACACTTTAATGGTAAGACTAGAGACTTTTCCCAACTTGGACGTAAAGCAAAAAGAAGTCCTTTCTAGGAGTTATTTTTTCGGAGACAATTTAAAGTTCAGTTTAAAAACACCACTGGTTTCCAATACCCACTCAAAACACAAACTAGTTCTGAACGAAGCACTCCCTCCAGCTTTGTACTCAAGACTTTCCTACATAGGTGCTTCCAACATGCTGGTAAACGAAGTCAACAGCTCTGGAATACACAAACTTTCGTTTGAACAGTCTCCCAGTGACAACCCTAACATCAAACTAGCTGGCAGTCTCTGTAGTTCCCTTCCAAAAAGCACTCTGAATGGCACTATAGACCTAGATTACTCCAAACCTAACTTCAGAGGGAACCTTTCTGTAAGCCAAGGACCTTTTATTAACTTTAGTGCTGTTTTAGGGTCCAGTTTTGGAGTAGGCCTAGATCTAAATGCTGACTTGGTTAGCAACCAAGTTTCCGGAGTGAAAGCTGCTTTATGGTACGCAAAAGACAACTTAAGACTTATGATATGCCATCATGGATACCAAAGCTTTGGAAATGCAAGTTTAAGTGGAGTGCTCACTAAGGGGAACTTGAATTGGGCAGCAGAGGTGACTTCTTCGGACACTGGAAACCTAAAAGGGGAAACAGGCATTTCCTATACAGTCTCTCCTAATTTCCAACTAAAGACTAAAGTGTCTTCCAAACTAGAAGTTTGCTACGCACTTAAATTCAGGCTCCTGAAAAGCCTTAAAGTGACTTGGTGCACTCTAGTAGACATTTCTGGAGAGTCCCCAACTTACTCACAAGGATTCAAAATAGCTATACACTAATAAATGGAGGAACATAGAGAAGCTGTGAAGCAAAGTGTCAGCAAGTTTTTGCGCAGCGAAAGTCTGTATGAAATGGTGCCTGCTTCAGGACAAGTTTTGGTGCTTGAAAAAGGCTTGAGTCTTTTGGATGTGATTGAACTCACTCTTGCTCACAGGCAAGAAGCTGCTCTTGTGTGGGACCCTGACTCTCTTGGGTTTGTGGGGGTGATTACTGATAGAGACTTGTTAGAAATGATCATATCCCAGTATGATGAAGATGATATGCACCTTGAGGAATCCCAAATCATAACTAAACTCAAGTCCAAAACTCTTGCTACTTGGAGGGAGGAAATCAATAACTCCCAACTCATCTTAGTCAATTCTGACGATAACCTGCTAAGTGCTACTCAGTTACTCAAAAACCACAGACTGCACAGAATTCCTATTTTGGACCAAAAACAAAACTTAGTTATTGGAATCTTAAGCATGGAGTCTGTACTGAAGTTCTTTGTAGAGAACTATGTAGCTGACTCGAGTTTGTTTGACCAGTTCTTAAGGGACTTTAAGTTGGGCACTTCTTCACACATTATAACATCGCCTGCAGACGCCAGTTTGATCCAGGCTTTGCGTGTGATGGCTTCCCACAAACTTTCTTCTCTCCCTTTGTTGGACGAAAACGACAAAATTCTAGGTGTGTTGTTTCTGTCTGACATACCCCAAATAATCAGATCAGGTTACTACTTGAACCCACAGACTCCCGTGCTATCTGTGCTCGAAACTGTGAACGAAAGCGGAGACTACGGAGTTTCTAGGTTCGGCATCTTAACTGATGAGGATTCTATGAAGTCTTTAATACAAAAACTCGCTGCTTCCCCTGAAAGAAAACTTTATAAATTAAATGAAAACCAGTTAGAGCTCATTGTGACGGAGTCTGATTTGTTTGGGTATTTCATATAACCGACTTTAGCAATTGAGTAATTAATATCGATTAAAATTAAGCTTTAGGGTAGGAGGCGTCCATCTGGATTCCACAGACTCCCTTTCCTTGTTTGACTCCGATTCTGATGTATCCAGATTCTCCCCAGTCAGCTCCCCAGGAGTTCTTGACCTTCCAGTAAGGAGGGCTGGCGTTCATGTCATATCCCACAACGAGTACTCCGTGGTCAAGGTTGGTTCCGCAGTCACTGTCTACAACTCCTCCGAAGTAGAATTGCCACACCCATTGGTCAGCTTCGACAGCTACAGAAACGGGTTGTTGGGCAGCAGCTTGTTGGAGAGCGTCAACGTTGTCTTGGGCGACCATGCTGTATCCAGAGATCTTAGCAGCAACTTCTTGCACTTCGGCTTGGTTGCAGCTTCCGTCCCTAGCAGTGTAGGGGTAGTTTTGCCAGGTGGCGAGTCCGTGGTCTCTGACGTACTTGAATCCGTCGGGCATGAGTCCTCCTTGGCATCCGTGGTTGCCGTAAGAAGTGGAGCAGTCAACGAGTTCTTGGGGAGAGAGGGACACGAGTTGGTGGCCAGAGATAGCCCAGATTCCTTCCACAGCTCCAGCAGTGGAGAAGGCCCAGCAGCTTCCGCACTGTCCTTGGTTCTTGACGCTGGTGACAGCTCCTTTCTTGGTCCAGTCGATGGAAGAAGGCACTTGGAGGTTGGCGTCTCCGTAGAAGACTTCTCCTTCGCTCCTTTCGGGCATGGGTGAAGCCAAGTAGAGTTGCTTGAATTCTTCGAAGGTCAAGTCAGCGAACTTGTTGATGGCGAGTTTCCAGTTCTTGCCGCGGGCGTTGTGCATGCGGATGAAGGCAGCGTTGTCACGGTAGATTCTGAAGCGAGCTTGGTACTCGGCGTCGTTTTCGTAGGATTTGCCGTGTCTCTTCATGAAGGCTTGGAATTCTTGTTCTTCAATCTGCAAGTTGACCAAAGACACAGGGGAGACCTTAGCGGTGTCACGGTTGAGTACAGCCACGGTGGCTACAACTCCGATAACTCCGAGGACGGCCAAAAGAGCAACGCTTGATTTCTTCCAGTTTTCTTGTCTGGGGGCAAACATTTTTATATCTTCACCAGTTTTCCGACTTAAATATTCGTCAATATGGAATTCTTTCCCCAGTTTTGTCTCAAATACTACTTAGAAGAGAGTTCTAGCTAAGAAGTAAAATGCTATGAGTGTGCTTTATTTTACTTATTAGAATTTGTGCAAGTTGTCTAAGCCTCTAGATTGAATTTTGGAAGTTTTTGGTCGGGTTTGTTTTTTCTTTCTCTTAAGTTTTGGTGGTGGTTCTTCATGACTTGGGAGCCTTGTTGTTTCATTATCTTGTTTTGTTTCTTTGCTAGGGGTCTTTCTGGCTCGATGATAGTTCTGATGCAGTTCTTGATTTCTCTGTTTAGTTTTTGTTTCTACTTTAGTGTTAGTTGGTCTGTTCTTCTTGTAGTTTGTCTAACTCTAGTACGGGCAGTAGATTAGTGATCTCTTGGTTTGAGGTCAGTTCCCAATTTTCCTTTTAGAATACTGCTTTTCGCCTAGTGTTCGGGAATGTGCTCGATCTTTTACGAGGTGCTTCAATGATTAATCAGTTATACTATTTCGAATTAGAATTGTTAGTTACTCTGAGTTGGAATTTCACTGAATTCAACGATCTTCTGTTACTTAGTTTCCGACTGCACATTTAGTGGTAACTAGAAAGGAGCATATAGCGAGATGATCAGACTCCAACTGGAACAGTCTAGACCACTAGTTAGACAGTGTTCAACATAGGAACTAGAATTCTGATATTTCTGACAAAAGCATATGTATAATATTTACATTTGTTTAGGTTCCCGCTTCTTCTTCTGAGGTTGGGAGTTCTTGAAGACCCTTTGCTCGCCGTGCCCCTTAGCCTTCTGATAAATGTTTGCTTTGTGGTTTGTTTTTTCTTGAGGCAAGTTCTTGTTGTACCTTCTCTTCTTTGCCATAATGATTATTTCTGTGCGCAACAGTACTTCTGAAAGGTTTAAGTATTTAAAATGGAATTTTTGAGCACTGAGTTCAAAGAGTGGGTACTCAACGAAACAGAACAAAAGCAACAAGGCTTGCACTTAAACATTTTTGAACTACTCCACACTCCCGAAGGGTTTGACGCTCTTCAGAAGTGGTTTTACCGATTTGGAGGAAGTGAAATTGACGAGTACGCGTTTACTAGAGTTTTAAAGGCAACTTGCAAACACATAAAAGAGACACAAACCTGGGAAGTCTTTGACACCATCTCTAATGACTCCTGCACTAGCATAAAGGAGTTCTGTTTAATAGTTTTTATTTTGTCAGCAGCTGAGTGCAAACAACTCAGGGCACTTCTCTACATGCATGGGAAAGCTATTTACTCAGCTTTGGCTGGAAGCGAAACTAACGAAATCTGCTTTGAAAGAGTCAAGCGCCTAGGAAGGGTCTTAGGAATGAACGAAAGGTACTTAATACAGAAAGGAAGGGAATTCGGGTTTGGCAAATTGCAAAACCCCTCGATTTCGTTTGAACACTTCCAGTTGTTTTACTTCGACATATTCTCAGAATTAGACTACGAAGAACCTAGCGAATATAAAGAAACCGAACAATTCACTCCAAAGCCTGAACTCAAACCTACTCACAAAAAGAAAACTTCTAAGTGTGTGGGTTGCAAGTCCAAGCACTGTTTGCTTTTATAAGAACTAAGTTAAATAGGTTAAGCGTAGGCTATTTTTGCTTGGTTTTCCTTAAAGAGCTTGGCAATAGTTTGTCTAGCGTCTGAGTTGGAGTTGAGTAGGTTCTGAACGTCTTGCTTTCCTTCTTCAATTTCAGTTTCCAAAACTTGGGGGTCAAAGTTAAGAGGAACTATCCCTCCAGGCATCTTTTTAGTAGGAATGACTACAAACCTAAAGTAAACTTCTGGATAGGCAAGTATAGCGTTGTTGTAGTACCAAAGGCTGCTGTCGTACCTTTGGATCTTCCAAATCCTGTAAAGCACCTCTAGAGTAGTGAGGTCTTCAGATTGACTCAGAGTGCCAGGGTAACTGTCAAATATCATGTCTACAATGATGTCTTTTTCTTGGCCAACTACATCCAAGCACCTCTCCACTGCCTTGAAAACATCCAAGTTAATCACGCATCCTCCGTCCGCGAAGGTAGTTCCGAGGAACTGCTGGTGAGGGAAGAAAAATGGAGGAGAAGCTGAACAAATAATTCCTTCCAGAATGTCTGACCCCAAGTCTTCACTGAAATCCACGAACTCTCCAGTGTTCATGTTGGTTGCTCCGACTGAAATGTTTCTATGAATTCCACGGTTGAAAAGACTGTTCACAGTTTCTTTCAAAGGAGTAGTGTCGTAAAGCCCGTATTCAGAAAGCAGTCCTTGGACTATTCCACCAGGCTTCCAGTTGACGTATACCTTCTCTTGAGTGATACTTGTCCAAACATCTATCAAGAGGTTAGCCATAGCCTTCTCTTCACCCATGGCGTATTGTGCTACTCCTCCCGAATTCAAAGCACCTGTTGAGACTCCTGTTACAACGTTCCAGGCTACTTCTTCTGAAGGAAGTGAATTAACCAATTGCCATATTGCTCCTGCTTCATAAGCTCCGTGGCTGCCTCCACCTTCAAGAGAAATCGCTCTGCATTTTTCGCCGTGAGCTATACCCGCAAAGCTCAGTATAGTTAATATTCCCCACATTTTTATTTCTTCACCACCTAGTTTATTTTAAATAACACAATTTCTACTCTTAAATGAATCCAAATATCGTTATCGACAGAGTTTTCTCAGTTGGTATTAGTAGTAGGAGTGACTCTTTAGTCTAGAGCTTGAGCTTTGCTTTCGGATAATTACATTAATAGATTAATTTACATTACTTAGTGAGAAACAGAAACAAGAAGCGAGCACCCTAGAAAACAAACCCTCAACCGATGGCTTCCCTAATTCTCATAAATAAATTTGCATTACTTAGAGTGTTTAAGGTGATTCACTTGGTGTCTGTTTATGTCATAGAAGCACCCAGCAATGCCTGCTCTGTACTCAACTGACTTCTTCATCT
>PR_CR_10_Liq_1_inCRDRAFT_1000051_pt1 | contig 57772 bp, 37 predicted proteins | sample PRCRCaboRojoPR_3_FD_10241 | JGI IMG/M metagenome (IMG submission 10241) | reverse complement strand
GTTCTTTTTCGTGTTTTTGTTTTGTTTTGTTCTTCTGGTCTTGATAATCATGCTGAAGTAGTTCTTGATTTCTCTGTGTAGTTGTTAGCTGGTTTCGTTCTCCTTGTAGTTTGTCTCACCGCTACCCATTTATTTATTCAACGAAACTCAACACCCTAGATAACCAGTTAAGCTTAAGCAAAAGAGAAAGATTCTATTGGTCCTGATTTTCTTACTTTTTGAGCTGGGTTTAAATCACTCAGCACGTTTGAAATGTCTCCATTGAGTTCTTCTTCTAAGTGTCTAAATCTATCCATGAATTTGTAACATATGTCATCAACTTGTTGTTCGTAGTCTTCTCCTTCACAAATTTTTCTGCAAGCATTTGCGATCTCACCTCTTACTTCAGGCTCTACTAAACCACAGTTGACGTTTTCTATGAACTTATAGATGCTTAGCCCGAATCTAGTAGGAATCAGTTCCCGTGTTTTTTCGTTAACTTGTACGAACTTACGATCTATAACGTTCTTTATATGCTTGTTGATTGACCCGTCAGTCCCTATGCTATTTTCTTCCATTTTTTCGACCAACTCGCCTTCAGTTAGGTACTTGGGAGCTTCTAGATGCAAGATGGCTTCTTTCACCTTAATTTTGCGATCTAAACTAATTCTTTCGCAGTTGTTTGACTCTTGATGAAAGGTAGGTTCTTCAGAGTAGGAATTCTTCAAGGCGAACTCAAGTCCCCCGAAACTTGACTGGAATTCTTGTATTTTGATTCTGTAGTCTTTGTGCAGAGAAGCAAAAAAGTAGTTAACAATCAGTTCGTAGAGTTTGTACTTATTTGAGGTTTCTGGCGGCAAGTTCTTGAAAGTGCAAGGAGTAATAGGAGGGTGGTCATTTTTATCAGTTCCTCCATCAGGTATATTGATTTCATCTAAATATTCCAAGTTTTGGAATTTCCCAGTTGCTTTAAAGTACTCTAATAATTTATCAAACTCTAGGTCTTTAGGGTACTTGTCAGTCTCAGTTCTAGGGTAAGTAATATACCCTGAGCTGTAGAGTGCTTGTGCATAGTTCATTGTTTTCTCTGGACTTAAACCTAATCTTTCTGAACCCAGTTTCATAAGGGTGGTGGTTTTCATTCCTTTTTGAGGTTTTTTTACGGTGGTTTCTTTTTCTTTTTCTTTCAAGAGTTTCATTTCGTTTTCGCAACTGCATACTTCATTGAATACTTCTTTTGCTTCTTCGTAGTCATTGAACTTCTTGGTGCTTACAAACACTTTTCCGTTCTCTGTAACTAGATTTATTAGGTAGTAAGGTTGTTCGTTGTTCTTAACTTCTTCGTACCTTTTGACGCAGAATCCTAAAGTAGGGGTTTGGCATGGCCCGTAAGTGATTCTTTTGTTTCTGAATTTAGGGTTCTTCGTTTTGAGTTTCTTTGAAAGCAGCCTTGAAAACGAAACGCCTATAACTAAGTCCAAGTACCTTCTTGCGTCTACTGAAAGACTTCTATCTAAATCGAGAGGCACTCTATTTTTTCTAAAAGCCTCTCTAAGTGACTTGTATTCAAATGAAGAGAACTTTACACGCTTTATGGAGTTTTTTCTCTTGATTAAGTCATACACGATGCCAAACACCTCGTAGCATATGTTTTCTCCTTCGTTGTCGTAGTCCAGCCAAAGCAGCACTGAATCACACCCAACTGCAGCTTCTCTTAAGTTCATTACAACTTCATAGTCAATCTCCTTACGAACAACTTGGGTTTCAAAGAGGTCAAAAGGGTCTTTGACAGAGGAATTCGTAAAGTCTATGTCGAATACGTGGCCAAAAACCGAAGTAACTATGTAACTACTTCTTCCTCTCGAGAACTCATAAAGAGGACATTTGCTCTTCCTTTTTCTAAGATTCTCCACAGAAGGACCACCTAAGGCCCTAGAAATCTTATTAGCCAAACTAGGCTTCTCAGCTACCATTAAGTACTTGGTCATTTATATATGATATGGATTTAATAGGTTAAATTTAGCTGCGTTAAAGATGACATCAAACTTAACAAGCAATAGCCAAGAACACGAACTGAAAAAAGCAACTATGAGGTCAAAAAACTTCCAAGAGTCTAAGCCAGATTACAGTAAGCACCGCTACGGCTTGTTTTCGTTCACAGGAACTCTGGCAATTTCAGACAAAGTCTACGAAAACCCAACGGTTGCTCGTAAAAATCCAGACGGCACTGTGATGACCTCCCCTAGGAACTTCAGCACCAGTCCAGTCAAGAAAGGAATAACTGCAGACGCCTTTTTCTCAACTCCCAGTTACACCAATGTTGGAGATAACTACAAAGGGCCTTCTAAACCACAGCTCAACGAAAAACTCAGAGCCCAAAGAATGCGAAATGCCCACCCTGCTCCTTTCAGAGGTTCTGGTCCCATAAAGAACCCACCCCTGGCTTACGAGTACATTCCAAGTCCTCCTCCGAACAGGAAGCCAAGGGTGAGTCCTGAAAAGGATGTGCTAGTGGAGCCCAGGAACTTCTACACCAGTCCGCCCAAGAAAGGGGCTACGTTTTCACCTAATCCTTCTTACATCCACGACAACTACGAGTCCAAAAGAGAACTACTCAGGAAAGAACTCAAAGAACACCAAGCCAAGACCGAAGGAAGGCCCTTCAGAAACATGCACTATGGGAACAAAGAGTTTTCAGAGTTCAAGTCTACAGTTGGGAGTGACATAGACACCAAAAAGTCCCCACAGCACAAAAAAAGTCCATCTATAGAAAAGCCCTTTGTGCCTGCCAACCCTGGCAAGAAGGGCAAACTCGACACCTTCGAAAAGTACCCTGAGCACATTGAAGAACCACCCAAAGAAACCAGAAGAAGGTCCCCCGACAGCCAAGCTCCCTGGAAAATTACTTACAAGGACCTGTCGAAGCCCTCACCTTCTGTCCAGTGCATGAAGCAAAACATCAAGTCTGAGTTTCCCCAGCTGCGCATAAGATAACCAGTGAAGTAGTAATAAATATGGGAGGAGTAATTGAAGGAGCAAAAAAAGACAGCCCAAACATAATGTGCTTCTTAGAAACCAAAAGGGACTTGATAGTGCTTGTGGAGCAGTACTGGAAGTACAAAAAAGACATCACAGGGCTGATGGGAGTGAAGCACGGGTACATAGTCACCACCACAGAGTCTGGGAAGAGGAAGAAGTGGGACATCATACACGATTCCAAAAAGTCCCACCATGTGCGGTCCTTGGTTTACAGAAGTGAACTCGACAAAGGCTACTACGCCTACAAACGAGCTAAAGTGGAACCTAAAGTGAGTGAAGAAATGCTTGAAGAAGAAGTTTTCAAAGGAAACACCAAGTACGACATAGTGCAAAACAACTGTTGGCACTTCTCCAACAGAGTTTTTAGTTACCTAACAGAGAACCACACCGATGAGTTTCCTCATAAATGGGTTTCGGATGTGTGGAATACTTTTTACGCTCCGTTGCTTTCAGAAGCCCAGAAAAAGAACCTGTACGGGTTTATTTCGAACTTAGTTGCGGGTTCAACTTAATTATAAATGAAAAAGGTTTGCCCTAGAGTCTTTGTTCCTTGCTTGCACTTGATAGGTTTGGGTCTGGGAGTGGCTTTTTTGGAAGGCCCTGTTTCGCCTTCACAGGTTTCTTTTTGGGGTTTTTGGTAAGAATCACACAGGTTCTTTGCTGCAGCTGCGTTGTTTTTCTTTTTCTGTGCGAGTTTAAGAGACCCTGGCTACATAGAAGTCCAAACGACTCCTAGGTTCCCAAGCCACCAGAAACAGTCTTCTTCTTTAGGTAGCAATATTACAGCAAGTTCACTAAACAGAAAACCCAACACTATCGAAAGCACAAGTTCTATTTCGCCAGTGCTTAAAACTTACCCTCGTGAAAACTACTCTAGTGAGAACTCTAAGTCTGGAATTCTGAACTCCATTCACTCAGAAAGACTTGAAGTAAGTCTTAGTTACGACAGTTCAATCATAGCTAACTTCGAAGAGTTGTGCGAAGAAAACGAAAGTTTGACTGAAAAGTTCAATAAAATCAGCATTTCAAAACCTATTGAAAGTAAACCCTGTCCTAGTTCGCCTTCGATAAGTTCTAGTTTAGCAAGCCAACAACAAGCTTCTCCTCAAAAGAAAGTAAGGATCCTAGAACCCCCTGAAAAACCCCAGTCAAGTGGGTACTGCACTGTGTGTTTCATAGAGCAACCTTTGAGAAGCAAGCACTGCTCTGCTTGCGAAAGGTGTGTAAGTACTTTTGACCACCACTGTCCTTACTTAGGAAACTGCATAGGCGAAAGAAACAGGTGCCTTTTTTACTGGTTTATTTTAACTCAGCTTGCAGAAGTTTCTTTGGGGTTTTACTTCACTATGAACGAACTCAAAGAAGAAGACGACTGGAACAACTGGGTGCTAGCAAACTTGCCCAAACTACTACTGGGAACAGTAGCCTTTTTGTTGTGTTTGCTTTTGAGTTTGCTTGTACTTTACCACACTTACTTGGCCTGCAAGAACTTAACTACTTGGGAAAACTTACTGTGGTCTAGGATTTCTTACCTTTCCCATTTAAGCAGTAAAACTTCTCCGTTCAGTGAAGGGTGCTTCAAGAACCTTCTGTACTACTGCCAAGTCCACTCTTCTTTGAAGGTTTGGGAAGTCAACGACTGTAACATTTAACACGTGTAAATGAAGTTTTTGGTTTTGTTTTTAGGTTTGTGTTTGGCTAAGAAGTCAGTTTTTCCTGACACCAAAGCACCTTTGAAGCCCAGGTATGTTTCGGGGGAACTCTACTGTAATGCTTGCCAGGGTATTGTGCAGGAAGCCCTTAAACGTCTTCGACACAGAAACTCCGAAGCTGACGTTATTGAGTCGCTTGAAGACATCTGCAACCAGTGGAACTTTGTAGTGTACGACTATCCTCCTCCAGAGATGCACAAGGGCTGTTCTGCTTTGATGGGAGACTACTCTGAAAAGCTGGAAACAGCGCTTATGAAGAGGTTTGAGTTGGACCTGGATGTGGAGTACTACTTTTGTCACGAAGTCACAAGGGCGTGTGTGGACGTGTTTTGGGAAACCATTCCTGGGGAAAGCATGATTCCTTTAGAAGAGGATTCCGAAGAGCCTCAGAAAAGCACCAAGCAAAAAAAGGACGAACTCCAAAAAACTAATGAAAGCCGTCAAAAGGACCCTAAGGAAGATTTGTAATTGACAGGAACTAGAGTTAACATTAAGTTATGAAACTCCTCCAAATGCAATTAAGAAGTAGAGCAATAACTGTATTTAATAAAATGAACGACCGCTCGTGCTACAGTCTTCCTTCAGACAACGCTGTGCATATCAAACAAAACCCAAAGTACACTTACCGAAAAGACTCATCCGACGAGCTTGAAATAACTATAGAAGACCTTGAAGCTTCCTTAAACCTCAACAAACAACTTCTGAGAGAAATCCTTTTTTCCAAAGTAAGTGAATCAGATGACTCCGAAGCAACTTGTAACTCAAGTTCGAAAAGCATTGACTGGATTCTTCAAGACAACCAAGCCTTAGAAGACTCGCTTAAAAAACTCATGGCAGAGAGGAACGAAGCCCAAGGCAAAGCCCTTATTGCAGAGCAAATTGCAGATGAGACCCAAAGAAAAGAACAAGAAATCACTAAAGAATACGAGGAAAAAGTTTGCGAAATCAAGTACCAAATTGAAAGGAAAGAAAGAGTCATTGAAGAAATGACTGCTTTTAACAAACGACTCGAAATTGAAGCTAAGCTTTTCAGGCGTTCCAAAAATATGATAGTGGTGCCTCCAAGTCAGAACCTGTTAGAAAAACACTGTGCAGTTGAAGAACTGAGGGACTACTTACAGAAAATAGGCAGAGACTTGCACTGCACTATGCTTTACAGAGGCAATTTAGTTTCCAACTGCAAAATGCTTTGGGAGGAGTGCTTGAGACTCAGGTTCACTCTGGACAACACAGAAATAGGAGTTTCTTCTGAAGAAATAGAAAAACTAACTGAAAAAATAGACCAAATGGACATTGAAGACCTTGGAGAGTCAGTTGAAGAAGTTGGGTCGATGATATCCCCTATGCCTTTTAGAGTCAAGTCAGAACCTTCAAGCGAGTCCAGCGAAGAAGAAGGCCCTAAGTCTGAAAGATCCTACTCCAGAATAAAGCCACAGCCCTGCATCGGAGGCAAGGTCAGAGAAATGCAGAAACACATAGACCAAATCAGAAACGACATAAACAGCCACACAGAGAACTTGCACAGGATTTCCAAAAGCAACTCTGAGTTACTAGAAGAAAATGAAAGGATTGCTAAGGAGTACGAAAGCACACAAAGAAACATCAAGCACCTCAGACAAGTCGCAGAAAAACTAGAACTCCAGCAAAAGTCCAAGCACGCCCCCAGAAAGACCACTGAAATAAACCCAGAAGCTTCTACAGACTCTATAGTTTTCAGAATACCTGCAGAAGACTCAGAAAGGTCTGAGATTGCTGTAAGGACAGAGAGTTTCTACGGTACGTGACACATTAATAACTTGTTAAATTGATTATAAAATGTCTTACTTCACAACAACACGCAGAGGTGAGATCCCTGAGCTCCAGGGAGAACTTAACTCTAACAAACAAGACAGGAAACAAGATGCCATCAAAAAAGTAATAGCTGCTATGACTGTAGGTAAAGACGTGTCTTCTTTGTTTCCACATGTGATCAAATGTATGGAGTCCCCCAACTTAGAACTCAAAAAACTCGTTTACCTCTACATCATCAACTACGCCAAGTCGCAGCCTGACCTTGCCATTATGGCCGTCAACTCCTTTAGAAAAGACGCCCGCAACCCCACTAACCCCCTCATTAGGGCCCTTGCTGTCAGAACTATGGGCTGCATTCGAGTGGAACGTATCACAGAATACCTTGCCGAGCCCCTTAAAGACGCACTTAACGACGAAGACCCCTATGTGCGCAAAACAGCAGCTATTTGTGTTGCGAAGTTGTATGAAATATCTCCTTCTTTGGTAGAAGAAGACGACTTCTTGAAGATACTCAGTGACTTGCTCGAAGACGGCAACGCAATGGTAGTAGCTAACTCTGTTGCTGCAATAGCTGAAATAAGTGAGGTGCGCAGAAAGTCTGCAGTGCAGTTAAACCCTTCCAAAGTCAACAGACTACTAGCGGCTTTAGGAGACTGCAATGAGTGGGGCCAAGTTTACATTCTGGACTATCTAGGGACTTACTCGCCTCAAGACGTAGAAGAAGCTGAAAGTATAATTGAAAGGGTTGTTCCGAGACTAGCTCACTCTAACTCTGCAGTGGTCATAGCAGCTGTGAAGGTGATCATGCGGTTCATGGACTTCGTTACGAGTGCAGAAACTATCAGGAACCTCTGCAGAAAGTTAGCGCCTAGCTTGGTGTCTTTGATAGGAACTGAGCCTGAGATGCAGTACGTGGCTTTGAGGTGCATTAACTTGATTATCCAGAAACGACCTAACATTTTGGAAAAAGAAGTTAAGGTGTTTTTTTGCAAGTACAATGACCCTATTTACGTGAAGTTAGAAAAGCTAGACGTGATGGTCCGGCTAGCTGATTCCAAAAACATAGACCAGGTACTTCACGAACTTAAAGAGTACGCTTCTGAAGTAGACGTTGAGTTCGTGAGGAAGAGTGTAAGGGCAATTGGTAAGTGCGCCGTCAAACTAGAAAGGGCAGTTGACAGATGCATCTCAACACTACTGGACTTGATCAGTTTGAAAGTGAACTATGTAGTCCAGGAAGCCATCATAGTGATCAGGGATGTGTTCAGAAAGTACCCCAACAGGTACGAAATGATCATAAAAGACCTGTTTTCTAACTTAGAAAACCTAGACGACCCTGAGGCCAAGGGTTCAATGGTTTGGATCATAGGAGAGTACTCTGACCGGATAGACGACGCTGACGTGCAGCTCAGTCAGTTTTTGGAAAACTTCACAGAAGAGCCGTCTAGTGTGCAGGTGCAACTCTTAACAGCTACTGTGAAACTCTTTTTAAAAAGACCAGAGGACTCCGAAGAACTCATAACTGACTTGCTGAAACAAGCCACAGAAAAGGTTTCGAACCCTGACATAAGGGAAAGGGCCTACATTTACTGGCGGCTGTTGTCCTTAGACCCTGAGTCAGCTAAAAACATTATACTGGGAGAGAAACCCACTATTTCTGACGACACAGGAGACTTAGACTCCAGTTTAGTAGAGAAATTGCTGGATCAGTTAGGCCGTTTAGCTTCAATTTACCAAAAGCCCAGTGAAGCTATAACTGCTAAAAGAGCAGAAAGAATGCCAGAGTTCCAAGAAGAAGAAGAAGAAATTGAATACGACTCTTCAGGAAACAAACTAAGTGAAATGGGAACTGGAGACTTGTTGGGAATAGGAGAAGAAGCTTCTAAACAGGCCAAAGTGCCTCTGCAAGTAGTGCTCCAAAAGAGTTCCTCCGGAACTAGTGGCAACAAAGGACTCCAGATCGAAATGGCTTTTGAGAAAAAAGGAGAAGACATTATGCTTGACTGCAAATTCACTAACTTTAGCAGCACTGAGTTAGAAGACTGGGCAATTCAGTTCAACGTGAACTACTACGGGTTAACTCCAGGAGGAGCACTGGCTTTGCCTAAGATTTTGCCAGATTCTTCAGCCGGAATAAGGATTCCAATATCTAGTTCAGGCAAAACAGACCCGAAACCTCCCTCTGTGCCCTTTATAGTGCAGATGGCAGTGAAGTCTTCTCTAGACATTTTTTACTTCCAAACGCCGTGTATGCTGACAGTGCTTTTGTCTGAGTCAGGGCTGCTGGGCAAAGAAGAGTTTAAAAACACTTGGCAGCAAATACAAGAAGACTTAGAGTTTTCGCATGACCTCCAAAGCATCCACAAAGCGCACTCAGACGCGCAGAAAGTTAGGAAGAGACTAGAAGACAACTTTATTTTTTACGTTGCAGGCAAAGAGAACGAGTCTGGGGAAACTGCTATGTACTTTTCGTGTAGAGACTTAAAAGGAGAACCGTTGGTGTCAGAAGTGAGAGTTCCAAGCCCTGTTTCGCAAGTCCAAGTGACTTGCAAGACATCAGTGTCTTCATTAGGGCCTTTGTTCATCCAAGCTGTTAACTTCTTACTTGCAACAAACAACTAATACAATAATAAATGGGAGGCAAGAAGAAGAAGGGAGGAAAGAAGAAAGGCAAGAAAGGAAAGAAGGGACAAAAGGACCCCAGGGACTCCGTTCCTGAAGAAATCAAAAGTATGGACATCGCTTCTCTGAAGCGAGAAATTGAGTCATGGCGGCAACAGTTACTTGACACCAAGGTTTCGAGGAACAAGTTCCAAAACGAAAAAGACATCATCAAGCAGTTCTACGAAGTAACCCGCAAAGACCTAGAAGACATCAAGGCCCAAGTGATGAACAAAGACACAGAGATGGAAAGGCTAGAAGAAAACCACAGAGTAGAAGTCAAAGTTTACACCCAAAAAATCAAGCACCTCGAGTACGACCACCAAAACTCTTTGGGGCAACTAAACATTGACTCTAAAGAAACCCAAAAGGACGAAACCAACCACCACATCAAAAGCCAAAACCAAATGAAACTCGAAAAAATCGAACTTAAAAAAGAAATTGAAGAACAAGAACTAGCCAACATCCAGAAAATCAACAAAGAAATGGAAAGCTACGACAAGGCCATGAAGAACCTTGAAAGGACTTATGAAGAACAACTCAAAGACATAGAAAACAACTACCAACAAAAACTCCAAACTCTCAAAGAAAACCTAGACCTCAGACTCAAAGTCGAAATCCACGAAGTCGAAGAAAGAAAAAACAAACACAGAAACAACTTAAAAGCCAAACACGAAAAAGCCTTTAGGACTATCAAAGACTACTACAATGACATCACTAAAACCAACCTTGAAAAGATCAAAGAACTCAAAGACGAAAAAAACAAACTCGAAAACAACCAAGTCGAAAACAAAGACTCCATTGAAGAACTCAGAAAAGAAAACGAAAAACTCAAAAAACCCCTTGATGAAGCCAGGGCTGAACTAGCCATGTTAGAAGACAAACTCAAAGACTACCACCTAGACAAAGTCTCTTTACTCAACGCTAAAAAGCGCCTCAAGTCGCTTATGAACAAGCTAGAGCAGTCCAAACAAGACAAGCGGGAACTAGAAACCCAGTACCGCCAAGTGCTTCAGGAAAAAGACGAACTCTACAAACGCTACGAGTCCACTATCGACAGAGTCAGAAACAAGTCTGAGTACAAAAACATCTTTTTGGATCAAAGACTTGCAGCCCTTGAAGACAACCTGAACCGCAAAGAGGCCCAACTCCAAGAAGTCCTTAACCGAGTCAACCTAGAACCTTCTTACGTAGTGGAAATTAACAAGAAGATAGAAGAGTCTTTAGAAGCCAAAAACACCGTTATCAAGAACCTGAAGTACTCTTTGGCCCACGCAATCAAAGCTTACAACGATGCCATTCGGGTCTACGAAGCCAAGCTAGTAGAGTTCGGCATTCCTCCGGAAGAACTTGGGTTCCAGCCTATTGAGTCAGACACCTCCACTATGCCCGCAGGGCTTGTAGCTGCTTAATTATTTTTAAATGGAAAAAAACCCCTACGATTTGTCTGGTTGGTTTTCGAGGTTCTTTATGCTGTGGGTAGTTCCTGTTATGAAGCAAACTGCCAAACTAGGAGTTTCTGAAGAAACTGTTTTGCCCCTTTCGGAAGAAATCGAGATTTCAATAACCAGTAACCGACTTAAGAAAGAACTCCGAAAAGAACTTTCAGGAGAGAAGCCTAGTTTCTTGAAAGCTGTGTTCAGAACCTTTGGAGCAGAGTACTTCAGAGCAGGCGTCCCTTTTATACTTTCTTACACTTGTAACTTGTTGGTTGCTGTGATCATAGGAGAGGTTATTCTTGTCATAGAGAGCGGGAGTGAGTGGAAGGGAGTAGTTCTTAGTTCCAGCATGGTGCTGTTGATGGTTCTTGGAACTTGGCAGAACGACAGGGGTTTTTGGCAAAACAACTTGTTGTCTGTGAAGTTAGAGTACTCTGGACTGATGGTGCTTTACGAAAAGCTTCTGGAGGTTTCGAACATTTCACTGAACTCAGGAGATGCAGCAGGGCAACTACTGGCTTTAGGTGCCACTGACATGCATTCTTTTAACTTGCTAGTTTTTACTTCTTTTGTTTGGACAGTGCCTTTTTACCTTGTGGGAGGGGGACTGGTGCTTTGGTTCAAGTTAGGCCTTGCTGGAGTTTTGGGTCTGCTTTTGATTGTGCTTAACATTCCTTTGCAACTGTTAATTGCCCATACTAGTGGAAAACTCCGAACCAAAGTGGGTGCCTACACTGACTCCCGCATAAAACTAACCAGCAATATTATTCAAGGAATTAGGATAATCAAGTTTTACACTTGGGAAGTTGCTTTCCAGAAACTAGTTACTGCTTTGCGGATTTCAGAAGTGTCCACTATTTGGAAAAAAGCTTTGCTGAAGCTGTTGATGATGACTCTTTTGGTAAGTGGGCAGGGGGTAGTGTTGCTTTTCACCTTTTACGCTTACTTGGAGCTGGGTGGAGAACTTGAAGTTTCCAGGGTGTTTACTTCAGTGAGTATTTTGATGACTGCTCACTACTACACAACGGGACTGGTTTCTACAGGTATGATAATCAGGGGAATGTACTCTTCAGTTTCGGAGCGCACAACTAAAGCCCTTACTCTGCCCAACAAAGAAAAAGTTGTTAAGCAGGAAAAAAGAAATGCCTCTGTGAGACTACTTGAAGTAAGTGCAGGCTGGGAAAACATGCAGAAAGTCGACAGTTTAAGTGCCAATGGAGGACTCATTACTAGTTCAGCTTGCAGGTGCACCAGCATTATAGACATGAGTTTTTACTTAGAGCCAGGAGAACTCTGTGCAGTGGTAGGGCCTGTGGGGAGTGGAAAGAGTTCTTTACTGTACACAATCATGGGAGAAACTTTTATAGGAAGTGGAGAGCTAACGGTAGGGGGCTCAGTGGCTTTTGTGGAGCAAGAGCCTTGGATAATTACCGGAACCATTAGAGACAACATTTGCGTGGGTCAAGAGTACCAAGAGCAGCTGTACGAAGGAGTAGTGGAAGCTTGTGGTCTTGTAGAAGACCTCGAAAGCATGCAGCATGGAGACCTTACACTTGTAGGAGAAAAAGGAAACACTTTGAGTGGGGGCCAAAAAGCCAGAATAGCACTTGCTAGGGCTCTTTACTGTTCTAGGGATATTTACTTACTAGACGACCCTTTGAGTGCAGTGGACAGTCGAGTTGCCAACAAACTGTTCAATAACTGCATCAAGGAGTTTCTGAAGCACAAGACAAAACTGCTAGTTACGAACCAAATTCACTTTTTAGACAAGTGCGACAAAGTCTTGTTGATTGACTCAGGAAAAGTTGCTTTTTTTGGGAAGTACTCAGAAATGAAGGAACTGCCATGGGCTTTGGAACTTATAGGCCAGAATTCAGAAAGTTATAAGGCAGAGGCTCACAAACTTCAGGTAAAGATGATTGGCGAATTCAGAAACTCTAGTGATTACTCTTACAACAATCAAAAAGCCAAGGACACTAAAAGCGTTTTGGTAGAAGAACAGGCAAAGGGCTCAGTGCCTCTTAAGATTTACTTAGACTACTTCAAGCTAAGTTTTAAGTCTGTGTGGGCACTTTTGAGTTTTGTTGTGGTATGTTTGGGCATTCAGTCTGTGTACTTAGGAGTGCAGTACTGGATAGCTTACTGGAGTGAAGCCAAGGACCAGTCGGACCCTTTCTACATACAAGTGCTTGGAATTCTTGTAGCTCTAGTGCTAGTTACTACCTTTTTAAGGAACGCTGGGTTTGTGAAGGCAATTAACTTGTCTAACTTGTCAGTGCACAACAAAGCAGTTTCAAGGGTGCTTTTTGCACCTTTAGTATTTTTTGAGTCAAATCCTTCAGGAAGACTCATCAATAGGTTTTCAAAAGATGTTTACGTAATGGATGAGCATCTACAAACTACGTTGTCAGACGTGTACATGTTTTTCTTGATACTGGCGGGGTACCTTTGCTATATTATTTACGTGGTCCCTTTGAACTTGGTGGTGCTTGCAGTTTACTTAGGCTTTGTAGTGGTTTTGTACAGGTTTTGTGTAAGTCACATTAGAGACCTCAACAGAATGGACTTAGTCAAAAGAAGTCCAGTGATGGATCACTTCGGAAGCACTATTCAAGGCCTAGTGAATATCAGGTGTTTTAACTGGGAAACTGTTTTTAGGAGCCAAATGGTTTCTTTAATCAACGAAAACTCGAGAGTGCTTTTCCACCGCCTTGCAATAGTTCGGTTCTTTGTGCTGTTCACAGGTTTGGGTGCTGCGCTTTCTGTAGGCTTGAATGCTTTGGGCTTGGTTCTTTTTGCAGAAGACTCAGGAATGGCTTCAGTGAGCTTAAGTTTTACAGTGAGCATGATGTCTTTTCTGCCTTGGTTCTTTAAATCACTAGTGGACACCGAAGTAAGCATGTCAAGCACCCAGAGACTTTTTGAGTACACCCAGTTGCAGCCTGAAGGTCCTTTAGAGTGCAAAGAACTCAAAGTGCACAGTGGAAGTATAGAGTTCTCTAATGTAACTATGAGGTACAGAGAACACCTTGAGTTTGCTTTGTTGGGGTGCAGCTTCAGAGTTGAAGCCGGGAGCAAAGTAGGAATTGTAGGAAGGACTGGCTGCGGAAAAAGCACTTTGCTAGGAGTGCTTTTTAGAAGCGTGCCTTTGTTTGACGGAAAAGTGTACATTGACGGCCAAGACACAAACACAGTAGGACTGCACGACCTTAGGAAGAAGATTTCAATAATTCCCCAAGCGCCTTTTCTGTTTTCAGGCACTTTGAGGAAAAACCTAGATCCCTTTGATGAGTTTGAAGAAGATGACTTGTGGGATGCCCTTGAGTGTGTGGACTTGTACAACTACTTCCAGAACCAAAACTTGCAACTCGAAACTAAGATAGACTCTAACTCTGCAGCTTTGTCAGTAGGGCAGAAACAACTACTGTGCTTGGCCAGAGCTGTTCTGCGTAGAAACAAGATACTAGTTCTAGACGAAGCCACTGCTTTTGTAGACCTTAACACTGACCAGTTCATACACGAAACCATCAAAGAAAAATTCGCAGACTGCACCGTTTTAACTATTGCGCACCGACTGCACTCAGTTATTGAAAGCGACGCCATCATAGTTATGGACAAAGGAAGAGTTAAAGAACACGGCAGACCCAACGAACTCATCAGCAGAAAAGGCACTATGCTGCAGAAGTTTGTTGAAGAGTACGGAAACAAAGAAGCTACTCGACTCCGCAGAGCCACAACTAGAGCCAATAAACCTAAAAAGTCCAAAGCTGTACAAAAACTCAACACAAAAGTCCTAGGTTAATAACTAAGCAATACTTCTGTTTCTAGTTTCAGTGGTCAACAAAGCCAGAACCCCCACAACTGAAAAGCAAAAGCCCACTATAAGTATACTTATGTACAAGCCTCCTTCATTCTGGAGCAAAACTCCTACAGTCAAAGGAGAAACCAAACCCCCGAACTTGCACCAAGCATGAGTCCAACCCACACCTAGTGACCTTATTTCAGTTGGGTAACTCTCAGACACTAGGGTGTAAGCTGCAGAGTACCCTGTGAAAGAAAATAAGTAAATTCCACAAGAAAACACCAAAACTTCTAAGTAAGAGTTTGAAAGCATAAACAACCCACAACTCAAACCACACAAAAAGTACCCTGCGGCTACAGTGCCTTTTCGGCCCAAACAGGTTTCTACTGTGTAAGATGCCAAAGCAATGCCAGGGATTCCTGTAGACATCTGAAGCACCATAGTGGAGTAAAGCCCCTTACTAACTACTCCTAGTTGGTTGAGGAACGAAGGCATGAAAAGCACAGTTGCCGAAAAAGACAGGTCTGACAGAAAAAGCAAAACTGAAAATAAAAGTGTTTTCTTGAGGTACTCCCTAGAAAAAAGCTTTTTGAGTGAAGACTTTTGTTTAGGCAGCAAAAACCCATAGTCTAGACTCACTTCAGGTTGCGAGTTCCCGTTAGCCAAAGCTAATTTTTTCAAGGTGCACTTGCACTTTTTGATTCTTCCTTTTATGTACAAAAACTTGGGGGACTCCAGTAAAAACAGTCTTAGTGCCCACACCACCACTTGCATCACAAGCGAAACCCCTGGAAGGTACTTCCAAGTGAGCCCCGCTGTTTCAATCAGTAATCCAAGCAACCCAGCTAGCACTCCACCAACTACCCAACAAGCTGACATCAACACTGTAGTCCAGCGCTTAGAAGGAGGACACAACTCTAAGTAAGAAGGCCCTCCCAAAGCAATTTCACCTCCTATGCCTACTCCCAACACCAGAGCAACTACTCTCATCATGGAGTAGTCTGCACATAAAACTGATAAGACTCCTCCCAAAAAAGTAACTCCACCCACTACTTTAAAAGTAAGCACTCTTCCAACTAAGTCGCCTAAGTAACCAAATAAGTAACTTCCCACAAATAACCCAAGGTTAGAGAGGGTGCCTATAACTCCCTTTTGGTACTCAGTCAAGTCCCAGTCAGCACTGTACAAAATAATAGAGATTCCAACACTCCAGAGCATGCCTATGACCCAAGCACCTCCGCAAGCCAAAAAGTTGTAGTAGGAGTACCTGCCCCAGCCAATTCTTTCTAACTCGTTATCCAAAGCTTCTATTTGTTCCATCCCTATTTAGAATTCTAAAAGTAACGCACATCCGGAGATTGAACATATTATAAAAGAATGTCCTCCGACTATATTTTGAGTGAACTCAAACTAGAGAAGATGCTTAACTACTTACACAAAGGGTCAGAGGGAACTCAAGCTTTCATCATTAACAAACTGTACTCTTTCTCTCCAGAAAAAGTAACATTCTATTTGCCCCAGTTGTTCAACTTTTTCCTGCACACATCAGACCCACAACCTATAGCGCGGTTCTTCATTGACGAAAGCATTAGGTCTCACTCTTTCGCTCTGAAACTATACTGGTTTGTCAGTGCTGCAATGGCAGACGAATTAGAGGGCCATCAAGTGCTTCTCCAGGAAATGCACCGGAAACTAGAAACAGCCATTATCAACTCGGCCTTGCCTTACAAGAAGTCTTCCGACATCACTGACTACTACCACCAGCTTTCGATTTCTAAGAGAATCAAAGCTGACTATTTCGACTACGAAAAAAGACTAGGAGGGTTGCTGTGCAAGGTTTCTATAGGTTTGTCTATTATTAGTTCCGACCAGCGGAATCACAAACTTAGGTGCTGGTTACACGAGTTGGACCTTTACATTAACGAGATGAGGAACACCCANAATTCCAATGAAGAAGAAACTAGACTCTTCAGGGGAGTGCACTTGCCTTTTGAGTTCCAAAACAAACAACCCATCCAAGTAGTCAAACTCCACCCCAAGTACAGTTTTTGCTTTAACTCCAAAGCAAGAGTTCCTTACAAGTGCGTGCTTGAATGCGTAAGTAAGGACGAAGAAGCTGTTGAAGTTGAAGACTACAGAAAAAGCAAAGCCAACCCAGTTCTACTAGAACACCTTCTGCAACAAACAAACCTCCAGGAAGAGTCAGAGGCTTCCTCTGAAGAAAACTCAGACACCCGCAGCACTGAAGCTGAGTGCATGTGGGGTGAGCCTTGGCCAGAGTTCTGTGAGCGCCTCAGAAAGAACTCTTGCTTCGGGCACTTTGAAACTTGGAACTTAACAGAAGTCATCGTTAAAGGACTAGACGACCTGAGACAAGAACTACTTGCTATGCAGTTCATACGCAAAATAAAGGATGTTTTTGACTCAGTGCACCTTAAGTTGTTTTTGAGGCCCTACGACATTTTGATTCTGAGCAACAACATGGGCATAATTGAGTGCATTCCTAACACGCACTCTATCCACTCTATCAAGAAAAGAACCCCTAACTTCACTAGTCTGTTGAACTTCTTTGCTGACTACTATGAAGACTTTTTGGAAGCCCAAAAAAACTTTGTAGAAAGCATGGCAGGTTACTCTTTGGTCTGCTACTTATTGAATGTCCGCGACAGACACAATGGGAACATTTTGCTGGACAACGAAGGACACATAATCCACATTGACTTTGGGTTTTTCTTAACTTCAAGTCCAGGGGGCAACTTGAACTTTGAAACGTCTCCTTTTAAGCTTACAACTGAAATGGTAGAAGTAATGGGGGGTTACGAGGGCGAAATGTACAAGTACTTCAAGGTGCTTCTGTTCCAAGGATTTGTTCAACTCAGAAGGCACTACGAAGAACTAGCAGTCATCTTAGAAATGATGGGGCCTGGAGAGAACTTGCCCTGCATGCGCGACTTTGAAAGAGCCAAAAGAGAGTTCTTTGAAAGGTTCAGACTAGACTTAGCCGAAGACCAATGCTTTCAGGTAGTGGAAGGATTGTGTGACAGTTCAGCTGGCAACTGGCGGACTTACCGCTATGACTACTTCCAGTGGCTAACTAATGGAATCTTGTAAATTGCTAGAACTAAATAAATGGACTGGTGCGATCCGAGCAAAGTCCTTGAAATCCAAGCGAGTTACTTAAGGTTTCTAGCCTCAGTTTACTCAAGTAAGGAAAGTCTCAGTGAAAACAAGTCTTCTCCTGTCAAAGATGCTTCGCCAGAACAAATATACAAACCAGAAACAAACCAACCCTCACAAGAACCCAGACCCAAGAATCCTTTTGACGACATTCCTGTCAAGCAAGTCCAGAAGACCTTTGAACAACTTTTGGAAGAAAAACTCAAAACAGAGAAAACTCCAGCTTCCGTTAAAAACCAAACAGAGTCTCCACCTAAATTTCTGAAAAGAGGCGAAGGCCAGCTTTGCTCCAGACAAGTTTCTTTGAGTGTGAAAAACTCTCCCCGAAAGAAAAACAACCATTCCAGAAATTCATCTAACGATTTCAAAACCGATAAATTTACTCCTAATAAGAGTGAACACGAAAAGCTACTGAGACTTGCCAGACAACTCGAGTTGAAAAAGCGCAAACTAGAAGAACAAGAAAAAAACTTAAATGAGAAAAAAGAACTCACTGAGTTTTCCAAAGACAAAGAAATTCTGAAACTCCAAAGTAACCTTAAAAACCTAAAGGAAAGCCAAGCAGCTCTAGAGTCCAAACACAAACAAGCCATTCAAAAGCTAAAAAACAAAATCCAAACTCTAAAGCATGAAAACTCCCACTTAAAAAACAAACCAACAACAACCACTAAAGAAACCCAAACAGAATCCCCTAACTTAAACCAAGAAACCTTTTCAACCCAACTGTACAATAAAACTCAAAATAAACCCACAAAACTCCCGGAACCCGCAGTGTTTTTAGAGCCCAAACCTAAACTTCGCAAAAACCGATCCTCAAGTCTCAACACTTCTCCTAATAAGTGCAAAACCCAAATAGTGACTCAAGATGGCAAAGTGCAGAAACTCTACGAAGACGGTAGGAAAGAAGTTGTCTTCAAAAACGGAATCAGAAGGGAAGTCTACCCCAACGGCTACAGCGTAGTTTACTTCTCAAACAACGACATCAAACAAATATTTCCAGACGGAAAAACCATATACTACTTTTCAGCTTCCCAAACCATCCAAACTACTTTTCCAGACGGACTGAAAGTCCTGAAGTTCTCTAACGGACAAGTTGAAAAACACTACTCCGACCAGTCCAAAGAAATCGAGTTCCCAGACGGCACTACTAAGTGCATTTTTGCCAACGGTGAAGAAGAAACTATATTCTCAGACGGAACTACTCAGAAGCTAGAAACCAACGGAACAGTGCACGTCACTTACCCAAACGGAACTAGGGACAGTATTTTGCCCAGCGGGAAAAGAGTCAAACGCGTGTAAGTATAATAAATGGGACTAGTAGACATAACAGAGAAGTTCTTTTCAGCAGCAGGGAAACTTTCTTACGGAGAAGTGGTTTGTCTTGACTCGTTCAACTACTTTGACAGCATGTCAGCAATCGAACTCAACGACCCTAAGTTGGACTCAGGCAAAGTTTTGTTAGACGTACCTCCTTTGAAAGCAGCAGTAGACCAAGGAGCCATTCCAAGGCCTTCTTCGCTGACACAAAACCAACTTTTGCAGTTTTTAGACCAGCAACTCAAGCACGTTGGCATGTGGCTAGAAGGGCAGTCGCTTCCCCACACAACTTATTCTTGTGTGTACTACTATCTTCCCCAAGTAGTGGAAGAGCACGTTTTGGTGTCTGCTGCTCTCCAGTTCTACGTCTTTCTTGCTGAGAAACTCCACGGACTAATCCATTACAGCACTATTCTGAGAGAAGACGACTATGCCTACGCCCCTATCAAATTCCCTGAGTTCGAAGTCCAAGACGAAGTCCTAGACAGGAACCTACAGAACTCCGAAAAAATGCACTCTGACAACGAAGCTATTTTGCTTAGAGTTAAGTTCATGAGGAGTCTGTACTTTTTAGTCAAAGAAGTAACTAAGGACTCAGAAGTCAACTTAGAAGCTTTTAAAAACCAAGCCCAGTCTGCCAAAAAGCAACTTCAAACCATACTTGAAACCCAAGACCCTTCTGAAGTGCCGAATGTGTTTGACGACAAGTACTCGTTACTGCGGCTTTCACATTTTTTGCCCAATAAAATATACAAAGCAGAAGAGTACACAAACTCGCAAGCACTTAACAGAATAGACAAGTTCATAACCTGCACAGAAGAAATAGTTAGCCTAAGTGGAATCAAAGACCTAGACTACCTTTTTAAAGCAGTGGAGTCTCTGAGTTCCTACGACGTCTTCAGCAGGGTGCTTTGCGAGATGCACTTGTTTCACTGGTCGGAACCTAACTTCCTCAGCAACCTTATAGTCAACTCTATGATCAAGAACGAAGTTGAAGTGGAGTTTATGAAGAAGTACGAAGAGTTCAACTTGTATTTGTCAAGAGTAGATATTGTTTGTAAAGAACTCATACTGCTTAGACTCAAAAACTCCACAAGGCACCGTCGGATCCAAGCCAAGTACTTTTCAGACCTGAACATACTCATAAACGAAGCAGACTTTGTAGAAACACATATTTACGGAAGAAACAGACAAGGCTTTGAAAAACAAGCACTGTTTAACTGGATCTTTATAAAGGTCATAAAGTGCATGATAGAGTTCTTAGAACTAGGGTTCCCTTTAGAGCTCTACTCACTTGAAGACATAGGAATGGTTATGTTTTACCTGGACTTTTTGTACGGAGCCTTAATTAATGGCTACTCTGCACTCTTCAAGCACTTAGACTCTAAGTCGGCCAAGAAGCGACGCAAAAAGACCAACCTCAAAGAAGTTGAGCACCAACTTAAAAAAGTTCAGGCACTCCAAGTCATCTGCAGAGGAATGGTTCGAGTGTATGTGTTGCTTGACTCCCAAAACTTACTGCCTGCCTTAGAAACAGACCTAGAAACAGCCCGGTTCAAAAAGCGCTTCCAGCCTTTTCAGCAACTCCAAGTTCCCCAGCCACTTGATTACAGTTCTTACTCCAGCATCAAGAATCTTAAGGACTCTATGACCCGCAATCAGATGGCTGAAGCAGCTCGTGAGTGCATGGAAACAGCTAGGACACAACTCAACGCCCTAACTGACGTTAAGGAGCTTTTGAGGACGTGTGTGAGAAACTCACTTGCGCTGACTAAAGCAGAAAAGTCCCAGTGGAAAGTAACTCCATCGTTTGCTAGGACTGAACACCCTGTGTACCCGGTTTGGATCTTAGATTAACTATAATGCTAGTAGAGTTGAGACAAAACGTGGTTGTCGTACTCGTCTTTAGTTTCAATTAAGTTTTCGAGGTCCTGAACGTCTAAGTTGAGGTCAGTCACCTTAAGGGTGTTTAGTTTCTTCCAAGTAAAAGAAACAGGATTCCTGCGGAGTTTAAACTTACTAGTGTAGCTGTTAGTTGAATTCTGAGAAGCCACTGCATCAGAAGGCAAAAGCCTTCTAGCAAAAACTTTTCTGGGAACTTCATTTGAAAAGTGTACATGGAACTCTTTAGGTTTTTGAAGTAACTTTCGTAGTTCCTTTTTTGTTTGGCTTTCAGGTAAGTTTCCATGGATTGCGGTTACTATGTCTTTGAGGAGGCTTTTGAAATGCTTAAAAGTAATGTAGCCTGTTTGGTAGGAGTAGTTTTTGAAGATCCTCAGTAGTTGGTGACTTTCGAGTTTCTCAAGTACTTTAAAATCTTTACAAAACTTGAAGTAATTTGACTGGTTCCAGACCTTAAGTTCTTGGTTTAGTTGGTCAAATGTAGGAGTACTTGCAGTGGGCTTTTGCTGGATTGCATAAAGCAAAAATATGTTGTTGATTCCTTTAGTGTCTTTCAAAACTGGTGTTTTGAGTGAAGACTTCAAAAGCTTGTGACTGGGATCGTTGTGGACCTGGGGAAGGTGTCTGATTCTTTGCTTAGAGCCTTTCAGGTCTTTGTTGGGTCTTAGATTTTTGGATTCAGGTAACATTTATAATTAAATAAACTTAGCATACAGGGCGTCTTGGGACATAGGAATGAGCTTTTCGTCATAACTAAAAGGAGTAGGCGATGGTGTCTCCAGAAGCATAGGAGAAGAACTGCCTTCTGGCCTTTTCCGGTAGAACTCACTTAAAAACATTTCTTGGGACTTTTTGTGGAGTTGGTGGAAGTCCAAGCTAGGGTCGGGTGTGCTGTTTTCTGAGCCAAGACAAGAGTTCTTGCATATGTTTTTAGTGGCTTCTTCCCACCTAATGCGGAAAGGCTTATAAGAGTCAGCTGAAGAAAAAAGCTCCAAAGGAGGCACAGGCATGCTTCTGGTGCAGTCTTCAGGGGACTCCTCAGTGATGATTGTGAGTTCTTCTCCTTTTGAGAACTGCCGCATGATTGGTCCATGCAGGAACTTGTCTGCAATTTCCATAAGTTCATTTTCGTCCTGAGTTGCTTCGCTCTTGGACCTTTTGGTCTCACTGGGGTACCTAGGAGTTTCGAAGTCCCGGTCGTAAGGAATAGAAGTTCCTGTGTTTTCTAGTGACTGACTTTCGAGTTTTGTAAAGGTACCTTCGAGTGAGTTGTCTAAAGGAATCATTTTGGTGTAGAGGGAGTTGGCTTTGGACTCTTCTAAGAGTATTGAAGACGACTCGAACAAGTTTTGAGAGCGGGACTCTAGTGACTCTTCAGGTTCTTCAGTTTGAATAGCTGAGTTCTTCAAGTTGGCTTTTGAAGAGTCCTGTGTTGAGCTTACGAAGTCCTGGGGTTCGTACTGCTTTTCTGTTTCTGCAAATGCTTTTTCTTCAGAACTGTGAGAAATTGGAAGTTCAGGCTGCTTGTTCATGGCCATGAGCACTTTGAACTGGTTTCTGTCTTTGTGGACTTCTTGCTTGATTTTAGAGTCAACTTTTTTGAGGTAAACAGGTATTTTTCTAGGAGTTTGTTTGTTAACAGGCGAGCGACTTTGAATTTTGAGTGGGGGTTGGGTAATAGTGGGTGGGTTCTTTGGAGTGGAAGCACTTCTATTGGGGTGCTTGTGTTTTCTCTGGCCTTTAGGACTAGGAGTGGCCCTTGCTTCTCTGAACCTAGGAGTTTCTTCTACTCGGTGTTTGACTGTTTGGCGTTGCAAAGGAGGTTTGCGTTGGGCAGGGGTTGTTTGGGTGTTTGAGTGCATAAAGCAGGTGAGTTTGCGGAGTTCTTCTTTCATAGAGTTGAGTTGTTGTTGGATCTTTGGAGGTTTTTTAGCTAGGTTCCAAATAGCGTCAATGTTTGTCTCCACTCCTTGTAAAGAGTTGATTCCTATTAAAAAGGTTGCAATGGCTGCGCTGCTTCTTTGGTCAGTTGGGAAGTAGGAGAGGTAGTTTGAAATAACGGGGTGCGAAAGCACTTCTTCCATTTTAATACTTAACAATTACTACAGGTCGTCACTTAGTTCAAGGTTAAGGTGTGGGTTGGGAACTCCTTGGGAAATCAAACTCATCATTTGGTCTCGGAAGCTCCTCAGAGCTGCCCTAACGTCTTTGACTCTTTTTTGAACTATTTGTTTGAGTAAGGGAAGTAGTTCTTTCAGAGCATTGTCGTTAGGGTCTTCGAACCAACTCCGAATGAGTATTCCGTTGTCTGGTTGCATTTGGAAGTTCTCTGCAACGTTGTCTACAATGATCATTTTAGTTAGCTCTCTTCCTGTCCTGGAAAGGTCTTTAATGAAGTAACTTCCAGCAGGAATGGCGTGTTGTCTATAAAGCCTGTAACTTATCCATCCACAAGAGTCCACTTCGTCCAGCACCCAGTCTGCGTACTCCTGTAAAGCTGCTGTGAAAATGACTACTTGGTAGTACCTGGACACTTGTTCTAAAAACTCGTAGCACCCGGGCCTAACTAAGTACCTTCCAGTGTTCCCTTCTTCAATATAGTGCACAAGGGTTTCGTCCAAGTCCAGCACAAGGGTGTAGGTTCCTTCTCCTACAGAAGGAAGGTAAGGTGCTTCTACCAAAGGCAAGTCTGTTTCAAAGTCCATTGACTCTGTGGTGTTTAGAGTTTGCGGATCTTGTTCTGTTTCTTGCCTGACTTTTTCTTTAAGTGCTTCTCGCACTTGTAGGACTTCAAATTGGTTGATGTCCTTTAGTACTTGGCTGATGCTATACAAAAGTTCCCTTGCTCCTCTAGACAGCACTGCTCCTGGATTAGTGTGCAGCTGGGCTACTTCTTCAATCTTTTCCTTTACCATGCTGTTTTGGGCTTTCAGCAAGGACACGTTTTGGCTTTTAGAAGTGCGGGTTTTCCGCTTATTGAAAGTAATGGCTTGCAGAGTAACTGCCCAAGAGTTAGTTGAGTAAGAGTTGGGAAGTCTGTGCAAAACTATGTCAATCAGTACTAAAAAGTTCTGGTGGATGTTTTCAAGCAGTTCGCTAAGGGCTTCTGTGGCAGAGGTGTTTCCGAGAGCAGTGTGGTCTAAAAACTGTGCTAGGGAGACTCCTACAGCTTCTAGAATTACAGCTTCCCTTAAAGACTGCTTGACTTCTTCCCGCTTGAACAGTCCGTCTATCCTGACAATGGAGTTTTCGTCAGTGATTTCCCACCAGTTTTCACACTCTTCAATAGCACTTTCGGAGTTTTGGATTTTATCAATGAGTATACTTAGTATCTCCTCAATGTTAACTAAGTCTTCTAAGTTAATAAAGAACTTTTTTGTAGGTGGTTCAATGGGTCTGTCTGGGTCGGCTAAGTAGTGGTTTGACTTTTTGTTAGAAAAAGTTGTGGGTTTAGGAACTTTGCTACTCACTAACGCGTTTTTTACAATCCTTTTCGACATATATTAATTAAAGTTTGAACTTGCATACTTTAAAAGCTTTTTGGCTAGAACACCTGAGGATATTTCTCCTAAGATTTATATCCATATTTGCTTGGAGTTTGCAAAGCTCGCCTTGACTAGGTTTTCTAAGCTTTTTAGGCTTGATAAAGCAAGAACTCAGTACTGTAGGAGTTCTGTTTTCTCTTGGCTTTCTAGTCTGAGAACTGGCTTTAGTTTTGCGCATAAGCTTTATTTTGGTGTTGGGCGAGCTTTCACTGTAAGTTTTAGTATGCCGAGCATAGCGCACGGGGGGTTTTTGGAGCTGCGGTTTGTAGTCACGCTTAAAAAGAGTGTTAAGTGTGTCCTTAGTAAGTCTTTTCTGCTTGTAAATAACTTCTTTGAGTGCAGCGTAAGAAATCTTAGACATTATATAGTATCTTAGGCATATATGGCAACTAAAAATGAGCACCGTTTCGGTAATATTCCCAGAACTGCCTATTACCCACAAGAGAAAAACCTCTTCAATCTCTCCTAAACGAGCAAGCTTCAACACCTCTTCCAGAAGAGTCTCTAGGTTCAGCATCTCAGACCCACTCAACCACAACTTAATGACTCCAGGACCTGGGAGCTACTCGCTGAACCCCACCAAGAAGCACTCTAAGCTCAGTCAGTTTTTCGTAAGAACGCGGAACAGCGCCAACCGAAGCTCGGAAGCTTCTCCTTCTCGGGAACTGCACTTCGAAAGGGCTGAAAGCCAAAAACGAAACCAAACTATTGTATACCCCCACCAACAAAAAGGAATCACTCTGTACAAATCTTCTGCAGAAAGGGGCTTGTGGGAACCCAAAAACATTTCCCACACCTATAGAATGCCTTCAAGAGGAAACCCTGGCCCTGGTAACTACTACTACGAACCCTCTTCTAACCGAAGTTCTTCTGTGCCCTTCAACTCCACTTCGCCCAAACTCGACTTCAGACCTAAACAAGGACCAGGACCAGGTTACTACAACTAATAATCGAACTTTAATTACCAAAATAAATTATTCAAGCAAAGGAAATGAAGTCGTACACTTCACTTGCGTTTTTAGCAGCTGGCCTGTTAGTTCTGGGTCTGGTGGCGGTTTTTTTGGACTTGTTGTTAGGTTTCTTTTTAGAACTTTGGAGGTTACTACTTGAGTAAGCAACTCCAGAGGGCCCAGGCACTGCTTGGCTTCTGTTCTCAAAGGGCACCATGTTTACAGCTGGAATTTCCACAAATATATTGCGCAAAGCATCGTGGGATCTTTCTTCCATAATATTTAAAAAATGGGCTGTGAACTTAGCCATTGCGATAATTCAAACGAGATGCAGCTTACAGGCAGCTTAGGAGACTCCAATACTTTGGTGTCGAGTCTCAATAACTCTTACTACTCAACTAAGCCTTCACTTAACACTGCTACTAAGCAAAAAAAACTCTTAGAGTTTTCTTCAGACCAGTTTTTCAAAGCTAAGTCTTATGTGCGCAAGTTCCTCAGGGACTCTGAACATTTTCCACAACTTAATGAGATTCTGGACATTTGGCAAGAAAGGGTTTACGAACCACTCCAGAACACAGTCATGCTTCCTGCGGACCTGAACATAAAACTTACTACTTACAGTGAGTCTTCTTCGGTGACTTTGTATTTGGAAGTTGACGGAGTCCGCAAGTTCAGCTTCATCCAGGACTTTTGCGAAGAAGTTTCTAGACTTGACTCAAGGTTCAGACTGCTTTCTAAGTTCGAAATGAACTCAAGGTTTCTTTTGTCATTGACTCCTTTAACTACTTGCTTTTACATTACTTTAGGAGAAGAAGTTGACTGTGGCATAGGCATCAACAAACCCCTAGACAAAAGACAGCTGGCTGAGTTCCTGCACGAGTCCCAAGAGAGACCTAACATTTCTAAGTGGTGCTACTCAGTTAACTCGCCTATTCCTGTTAACTTTTTTTACTCAGTAATTTCTACCTTGCAGTCAGTAACTTTTTACTTCTTTGAAGAAGAAAAACTCCAAAACTTCAACAAAGGCTTTTCAATGTTTGAGTACTTCGGAGCACCTGTAAGTGCCCAACTCCAACAGTTAGTCAAAACAGCCAACTGTGAAGAAGTAAGGTGCTCTTTAAGTTTCGACCAAAACTCCGTTAAGACAATGGTCATGCAAGTCAGAGACATTCCTTTGCAACGCTCTTTGCAAATTGGCGACAGCTTAGACACTCCTTTCTACGCTCACAGATGGACCACTCAGTCTAAGTTACTCGGACAAAAAAGCGAAACAGGCCTTGTGCTGTCCAGTGCTGGATTTTCCATTCTTAAAATTGCTGTAATTTAATAATGAGTTTTGCGCCTAAAAAAGCAAGTAAACCTCCGGTTAAAAAGCCTGAATCTAAGAAACCCCCTCCAAAGGCCCCTGAAGAACTGCTTGAACAAAGAATTTCAATGCTTGAGCAAGTCGTCAGTAACATCCAGCTCCAAAAAAACCACTTCCAACCCCTAAAGAACTTAGAAACCAAAGTAGACGAGTTAAAAGCTATGGACCAAGACTCCAAGATTTACTCACAGTCGTTTTTAGAAACAGAAAAGAAAATCAACCTTCAAAAAGAGCAAGTGGAAAGCTTGATTTCCCAAACTTTTGAACTCCCCAAAGCAGCCACTAGTGAAAAGTCTTTTGAAGAACTACTTTCTTCAGTAAGCTTTTTAGAGGACTCATTAAGTGCCTTCAGCAAAACCAAAAAAACAACCACCCAAAAAGAAGCATTGAGCTTAAAGGAAGAAATGGTCACTGAACTCCAAAGTATTGAAAAAGAACTGCTTTCTGAAAACCTTCAAGAAGAAGCTAAAGCTTTGTCCCAAAGTGTCCAGCAAGCTAAAGAACTAAACACCCAAACCAACCAAATAAACTCAAAGTCACAAGCCTGCACAAAAGCACTTGAAGAAACTTTAGGAACTCTAGCTCTGAGTTCAAAAAGCGACCAGAACTGGCTATACCAAGAACTCATGCAAACTGTAGAGGAGTCTATGGAGGAACTAGAGACTTCTTTTAACTCCAAAACGAGGGACCTTTACTTAGACTTTAAACTAGAACTATTTGCTTTAAGAACTGAACTTAGCCTAGCAAACTCAGGACTGGAGTCCCAGAGCTTAGAAAGCAACCTGCCTAGTGACAGTTTAGGAAAAGCTCCCATCCTAGAAAAGTCTTCCAAAAGCATCATTGAAAGAGTCAAAAACATCACTGACGACAACTTGCGGATTGCTTTTGACTTAGTAAAGAACTTTGAGTCTTCTTTTGAAGAAATCTCTAAAAAAGCAAATACACTTAAAACTAACGGAAACCAAGTTAACGTAGAGAGTCTTGAAAGTTCCATTCAAACTACACTTAACAAAGTGAACTCAACTAGAGAAGTTTTGGAAAGCTTAGGTGAAAACACTAACTTGGACATAGAAAAACTAGAAGTGAACAACTCTATTATGAAAGACTTGTCCCGAAAAGGAATACATACTCAAACTTTCGAACAAGAAACTGAAGAAGTCAAAACCCAGTTCAACAGAACTTACGAAAAGTGCTTTGACCAACTCCAGAAAGTCTTCAACAAAGTGCTTGGAGTTTGGAAAAGCGTTTCAGAAGTAGTTACTTTGCAAATCAACTTAGAGAACCCAGAAGATCTCCAAGCATTCGACAACGCACAACCCTTTATACAATAGTTAATAAGGCTCGTTTAGTTTTTCAAGGACTTGAGTACACATTTCTTTTAGCTGGTCTAAGTACTCCTGAGTTTCGTCTCCAAGTTCTTCGTCTAACTTGTTTTTGACGTGATTAATCAGTTCTGGAGAAAGGATTTCAGAGAGTTTTCGGTCTTGTTTGCGCAAACTAACAGGCTTTTCGGCCTGTGACTTCTGAGCGGACTTTGAAGTTATTCTTCTGTAGAACTCGTCAAAATTGAACCTGGCATTCAAAATAGGCGACCTGTGTTTTTTGGTGTAGCACCTTGCACTTTTCGAGCACTCTTCTTTGTGGCCAGAAGAGCTGTGCAAGGTGCTCTTTTTAGCCTTTACTTTGTAGTAATCCCAAGCAATACCAATGTTACTCATCTTTACAAAAATGTCCCGGAAAAAGACTATCACGTCAGAAGAATGGCAAAAGCGCCTCCAAAAGGTCAAAATCCCCAAAACTCAAATGAACAAACTCGTCATGAACTACTTAGTAACTGAAGGATACCAAAATGCAGCTGAAAAGTTCCAGCAAGAGTCTGGCGCAGAAGCTGGAGTGGACCTTAGCGTGCTGGAGAACCGTATGGAGATCAGAAAAGCGATTATGAAGGGACAAATAGACACAGCAATAAGTTTGATAAACGACCTGGACCCTGAAATTCTAGACACGAACAAAAAACTGAATTTCCGGCTGCGTTTGCAGAAGTTAGTAGAGTTCATTAAAAACAACAACGTGTCTGAAGCTTTGACCTTTGGACAAGAAGAACTAGCCCCTGCTGCGCAGCACGACTCAGAACTGCTCGAAGAACTTGAAAAAGCTATGACTCTTCTAGCTTTTGAAGACTTAACAACCTCTCCCGTAAGTGAACTTGTCTCTCCTGCTTATAAACAAAAACTCGCAAGCGACGTCAACGCAGCTATTCTTAAAAACCAAGGTTTGAACCAAAACTCCAGCTTGCAAGTCTTCATGAAAATGCTTATTTGGTCCCAAAAAAAGCTCCAAAATGCAGTTTCGTATCCTAAAATTAAGGACTTAGCTAATGCCAAATTTGAAGAACCCTAATAAGTTAAATGGGAAGCCAGGACTCTTTAAAGTCACTTACTGAGAAGAACTCTCAGCTCAAACAAGAAAAACTCTACTTAGTTAACTTAGTAACAGTTGCTGAGGACCAAGTAAGGACACTTCAGAGTCTAAGTCAAAAAAGCGGGAACTCAGAAGAGTTCAAAGACTTCGCCCACTTACTCTTAGAAGACCACGAACAAGCTGTTAAACTTGACACACAGTTCATAGAAGCTGAGTCCCACCTTGTCCTTAATAAACCCCAGATTCCTTTAAGTAACTACATACAACTCCTGCAGCCTATTCTTGAAAAGAAAATAAGCATCTACAAACAAGTCTTGCTTAAAGTCAGGGCTACCAAACTCACTGCTAATTAATACATCTTATATTAAAATACATTATTCAGCTTTAGAGTTGATTTTCTGCGAAGCTTCAGAACCTGCTGTCTTAAGAGCTATCCGAGACCTAAGTCCACTGGTGTCTTTAGTGCTGGAAATCCCAGTGGACTGGTAGTCGTTGGTTGAGCTAGACTGTTTTTGAGTAGGAACGTTTACGCTGGGAGAAACTACCTCTGAGTAATCTTCTGTGTATTTTTCTTGCTGTAAGTTCTTCAGTTTTTCTCTGAACTCTTGAGTGTCCAGTTTAGCTTTGCGATCTTGGTTGTTTCTAGTAGAAACTTGAAGTTTGCTTTCTTGCTCTTTGGGGGCTTCAGCAGCTACGTCGAAACTAGCAGACTTAAGTCCCATGCTGTTGCCTAAACTCTCAACGTTCAGCAGGTCTTCGAGCCTCACGTGATGGAGTTCTTCGTGTTCAGATAAGCCTTCAAGCACGTCTTCTAGGTCGCCGTCTTGTTTTTGTCGGGAACTCAAAGGGTTTTCGTTAGACTGCACAGTCCTTGAAAAATCTTGTTCTTCTGGGAACACAAAAGCACCCTTAGGCGAGGTTTTTTGGAACTCCGAAGCTCCTTCTCCCAGACTATTGATTTGGAGTCTTCTTTTCCAGTTGGTTCCACTGGTAGGAGTAGGGGGTTTGCCTGAACTTTTTCTGTGCTGGCTTTTGCGGCTAGGTTTTTTGTTGATGTTAATGAGCTGAAGTATTAGGTTTAGGTTTCCGGAGCATTCAGGGTCTTTCATAGCCTCTGCTATTTTGACAAGGGGACTTTCCTCGTTTTGCCCAAGTAAGTTAGCTTTTTTGAGGACGTCCAAGGCTTTTTTGATTTCTTCAGGGTTGATGTGCATGCTGACACTTTCAGCTTCGCTTTCGTACTCGCTTTTCCAGCCCCCGATGGACTTTTCCATAGATATTCCGTTGGGGTTGATTTTTTCTTCAGCTTGGGCTTCTATGTCTGCCATGAGTTTTTCGAACTCTACAGAAACGTTTTCTTCGGAGATATAAGACACATCTCGTGAGTGGACGTTCATAGGGGGAAGTGGGGGGATGTTACGTTTCTTGGGTTTAGGTCGGGAAGAAATAGTGTGGGGTTCTTCAGTTACATGGGAAAAAGCACTTCGGTTAGAAACTACTTCGTCGTCAGAAACTTTTAAACTGCTAGAAGACCTAACTGAAGAAGGTTTGGCAGGAGTGGCTTGGATGTTGTTCAAGTCGAGGTTGGGTACAGGGGGTCTTTCTTCGAGGACCTCTTCCATTTCTTTTTCGATTTCTTCAATTTGTTTTAAGTATTCTTTTTCCATTCTGGCTTTGCCTTTGCGCTGCTTGTCAAGAGTAGTTTCCATTTGGGAAAGGTTGTTGCTCCACATGTTTTTTAGCTTCAGCAGAGTTTTGGTCCAGTGGCGGGTGGAGTGCTGTTGTTGTTCTTTCATGTCTGCTATTTTCTTGGCGAGTTGTTTTTGCTTTTTTTTCCTTGAAGCCCGGATTTGCATGAGTTCTCTGGACTTTTGCTTTTGGTTTTGGATAGAATTGATGAGGTCGGAACAGAACTTCTCCCAGTTAGAATTAAGTGCTTTGAACCTCGAAGCAATTGAGTCGGCTTGTGGAGCGTAGGCCAGTTGTTTTTTCAAGGTACTTTGAAACTCGTGAGTTTGGAACCTCAGTTCTTCGAGGGCATCGAAATCTGAAAGGTGGCGTGAGTGATCGCGATGTGTTTCCATATTGTTAACCTTTAAATGTTATTGGATTCTTCGGGTTCGCTAGGAATGTTGCAGTCGTTTTCTTCCATGGCTTTTTGCTCTTCAGCTATTTGGTCTAGTTCTTTTTGTCTTTCTTGTTTTTTTTGGTCTATTAAAAGTTGTTTCTGCGACTTAGGGCACTTGCGTTGGGGCTTTTTCAAAGTTCTTCTTGGCTTTTGGGCTTCTGAGTGGTGTGAGTCTTCGTTGGCTTGGGGCACTTCAGTGAGTTTTATCGAAATTGAGGTGTTTGAAAACAGCACTCGCTTAACGAACCTTTGGATTCCTTTGTCTACAGACTGGTCTTGTATAACTCGCAAAGCAATGTTGGTCAGGACTTCGTAAAACTCAAACAGAACTAGTTCGCTGCCTAGGAGTTTCTGCAGTACTCTGTTTTTAACTGCTTCGTGTCTTTCGTCTTTGCACAGCTTAGTGTAAGAGTACTCTGGGTCGTGGTACCTCTCCACTTCTTCAAGTACTTCTTCAGTGCTTAGTAGTGTAGGCACTATTCCTTTGTCTGAACAGAGTTGCAAAAGTGCCCTTACTTCAATGGTGTCATCGCGTTTGCCGTTGCAGATGCCTCTGTCTTTCTTCATGTAAGCTGAAAACACCTCTTCCACTCCGTTGGTTTGCATCAACTGGAGTCCTGTTTCTACTTTGGACTCTTCTTCTTTGCAGGACTTGCCTATGTTTTTAACGATTCTTTCGTTAAGTAGTTTGAAAAGCGCTATGCCTATTTGGCTTTTGGGCCTTTCTACTGTTATTTCTTTGTCGCCTTTTTTGACCACTTCGTTTTCAAGTCTGAGGAACCCTCCGTTGGAGTACTTCAGAAAGGCTACTCTGACAACTGCTTCTACAAAGTGCCGCATTAGTATAGGACGTTCTGTGTAGTGTATGTCTTCAAGTTCGAGTTCTTCAAGTCTTTCGGGTTCGCTTAGGGTGTCTTCTAAGTCTTCTTGGTTAGGGATGTTTGAGATGTCTAGGTTGGGTGGAAATGCTTGGCTGAAGTGGGAAGTGTCTTTAACAATTGACTGGTCAGTCTCAGTTTCGGGGTTCGTTGAGGCAATAGAAAACTGGTTTTTGCTTCCTTGGAGGAAGAGCCGGTTTACGTTGGCAATAGGAACTTTGTAGGATATAACTCGGGTGTCCCTTAAGAACCTCCAAAACTGCCTTGCAGTCATGTTGAAGCCTTCTTCTTTTTCCTTGACTTCTACTTGGGAACTGTACATGTTGTACCAGGACTTTAAGTCGCTGTTGTGCTTCAGAAGTATTTTTTGGACTTCTTTTTCAGCTTTTTCAGGGTCACTTTCAATAGTAGTTAGGTCTTTGATGTCTAAGATGGTTTCGAAAGGGTTGGACTCTACATTTCTTCTAGGTTTCTTAAGAGGAACAGGGTTCACTTCAGCTGACTTTTTGGTTTGGGACTGTTGGCTTTGTGGAGGCTTGAGGATGGGCTTTTTAGACGCAGCTGGAGTTTGCACAGGCGACTCTTCAACTTTGACTTGGGAGTTCTTGTTAGGAATGTGGTCGTTCTCAAACACTCCTGAGTACACTGAGCCGTCTTCAAAAGTCATAGTGCCTTCTCCGTGCTTGCAGTCGTTGACCCACATTCCTTCGTACTTACTTCCGTCAGCATAGTAAAACACTCCATAGCCGTTCCTTTTGCCGTTAGCCCACTGGCCCACGTACCTGTTTCTTAGCTGTTTGTTTCCTTGAGGGTCCAGCCAAATGTGCACTCCGTACCCGTTCTGGAGTCCTTCCCGCCAGTCCCCACTGTACTTCTCGTTCCGAGTCACCCAGTGCATAGTTCCTTTGCCGTGTCTTTTGTCTTCAAAAAAGTAACCTTCATAGTAGTTCCCTGAAGGGTACTTAAAAACTCCATAGCCTTGTTTCTTGCCTGCTGTCCAGTTGCCTTCGTAGTACTGCCCCTTGGCGTAAGTGAGTTTTCCAAAGCCTTCACGCAAGCCTTCCCGCCACTGTCCTGAATAGCTTGTTCCGTTTTCAAAGTTCAAGTGGCCTTCTCCGTTCCTAAGCCCTCGCTTAACTTCGCCTTCGTAAATGCAGTTTTCCCACTCGTAGCGGCCCTCTCCTTCTATTTCGCTGTTTCTGAAAGTCCCGACGTACTTAAATCCTTCGCCTTTCAGCGTCCCTCTGCCATGCATCAAGGAGTAAGACACTTCTCCAGTGTACTGCATTCCGTTTTTAAAGTCTGCTTTTCCTCTTCCAAAGTACATGTTGCTGTGCAGCACACTTGGGTTCTTTTCGACTTTTTCAAACCGGAAGTTCTGGGAGGACTCAGGTTTTCCCAGTAGTTCAATTTCGTCTTCGAACTTCATTGAGTCGTAGATCTCGGCGGCATTGTCATATATTTCGTGTTCTTCACCACTCCAAGACTCAATTACAAACTTCTTCAGAAGTTCGTTGGGCAAAAAGTTACTGTGGAGTTTTCTAGGAATTGCAGGGTCTTGGTACTCTAACTCGTCGGTAACTAAGGGAAACTCTGCACTTTTGGATGAGTCTGAAAATGCCATAACAGTTATATGAACTTAATAACTTAGTTAAAGGTCTTCTCTGTGCAGTTCTAAGTTTTGCTGCAAAAACTCTTTTAGGTGCTCTTCTGTGTGGTAGTCTGTAAAAGCAATAGTTTGGTCCTTGTACAGTCTGAAAGTAGGGTACCCTCTTATTTCTTCTGAAATCTCGTTGTTGTAAGCGTCTAGTTTTGCAAAGGTAACTGGGTAGTTCCTGAACTCGTAAGCTAGTTTTTCAAAAACTGGCAAAAGTTTCTTTGAGTACTCGCACCAAGGAGCGTAAAACATCACAAACACAGTGCTCGAAGGACTGTATAGAACTTCTTTGTAGTTGCGACCTACCAGTGTTCTTACGTAGTTTTCCCAAGGGTTTTCTGGAGGTTCCTGTGAGAGTCTGTGCACAGAAACAAGTCCATTTTGCACTTTGTTGTGGAACTTAAGAATGTTTTCTTGGGTGACTTTGTCTTGCATGCTGTACTGTGTGATGTTAAGTGTTCCACCTGGAGTTTCAACGTACCTAACTACTGGGAGTATTGAGTCAGGGATCTTCAGCAGTTTCTGGACTTGTTTTCCTAGGCTTGTGCTGGTGTCTGCTATGAGAAGATGTACACTGTGCTTTAAAGAATGCCCTAAACTTTGGAATTCCGAGTCCAGTCTTTGGTTCTTGGGGTCCCTAACAAGCACAATAGCTCTGCCGCCTTTATTAAACAACTTGCTCAAGTACTTAGGTTCCAAGCTTAAAAGAGCTGGGACTGACTCGTTTTCTAGGAAACTCAGTAAGTTTTCTAGGTTAACTTTCTGAGTGAACTCAACTACTTTTTCGTCGAAGTTCTTGTAAAGAGTGATTGAAGACCCAACTCCTCTGAGAATTTCAACTTGGTCAAACCTTTTAGCAACTTCTTTTAAAAGACTCTGGTCTACTCCCCTTGCTACTAAGCAAAACTCCTTATCCAAATAGTAGTCTGCAACTCTAAGACTTGCCTTGTCACTAACTTCTTCTTTTATTTCTGGGTTTATGCGTCTTTGGACCCACTCAAAAATGCTTTGGGCAGTTCTGTCTCCTTCGTAGACTAAAGAGAACTCCTTAGAAAAGTATATTATCTGAGGAAAGGACTCTACTCCATAAGCCTGACTTACAGAGTAGTGCGTGCTGCCCTCTATTTGGTAAACTGGAATGCTTGTGTTAAAGGTGGCTTCTCGGAACTCAGGAAGTACTTGTTTTGAAAACCCACTAAGTAGGAGTTACCACCACTCAGCGTAGAACAAAACCACACTTTCGTTGTGGTTGGCCCACTCATCAGTGGTTACTTCCAAGCTCTTTGCAAGTACAACTAAAAAAGGTAAAATCATTATTAACAGTTATCTTAGTTTTTCAGGTGAAGAGTTGACTTCGTTTTCTTTGTCAGGAGACGTAAAAGACTCCAACAGAACTTTGGGGCTGTCTTGTTTGAACAACTCAACAAAGTCTTCGTGGGAAATGTGTCCTTCTAGTTTGTTTTGGAGTTTCAGTAGTACTTGTTTGTAGACTCTATAGGCCATTTCTTGTTTGATGTCGTCTACTCTTTTCATCATTAAGTTTTCGATTCTATCTAGTTGTCTGCGGTTCATGTCTTTAAGACCTAGTCCTTCTTCAAAGACGTCAATTCTGTTCTGCAAGTTGGTGTTTTCTTGGTTGAGTTCTTCTAGTTCGCTTTCGAGCAACTTTTTTTGTTGAGCTTCTTCAGTGAGGAGTTCTTTGTAGCTGCTGAGTTCTTTTTCAAGGCTGTGGTTGGCTGAAGTTAGGCAGTTTTTAAGGTTTTGTTGTTCAGAAACAGTTTTGAGGATTTTTTGTTTGTCTTGGTTGTTTTGGACGAGTAAGTTTATGACCTTTTTGAACTCTTGTTGGGACTCATGAGACTCCCAGTCTAGTTTTTCTGTTGTCGAAGAAAACAAGTCCCCTACTTCGGACTTCCACAACCCAGTTAACTTTACTGAAGGTTGTGCGTCTGATACTTCAGGTTTGTGTTTGGAAAAGAACTTTTTGCACATAGACAGAAGTTTGTTTTCTAGTTGTTGCTTCATGCTTATTGTTTCGAAGTGGAAAGCTTTGCCCTTTAAGTAAGTAGCTTCTACTTCTTTTTTGAGGTTAGCAATGTCTTGTTCGTAGGCAAGTAGTAGTTTTGTGTTGGTTTCAGTTCTAACGTTCGCACTGACCTTGTTTGTGATGCTGCGTGCACTGTACCCAAACCTTAAAGTGCTTAAGGTTTGCTCAAACTGAGACTTAGCAGCAGTGGCTGTGCAAATGATGCAGGTTCTTGCGTTGCCTCCTAAAGAACTCCGGAGGATCTTAGTTAAGTTAGAGTTTCTGAAAGGAATGTGTGAGTCGTTTTTAATGAGGCCTAGTTTCTTTTCAGAGAGTTTGTTGATCACTTGGCACAGGTAAAACAAACTTGTGTTGATGTTTTTTCCTTCAGCCATTACTTTGTCTATGTCTGACTTCGTCGAAAGCACTGAAAAGTGCTGGTGCCTAACTCTTTCTACTTCGTTGGACTGGCTGCTGATGACTTTTTCGCTGCCAGCTAAGTCTACAAAGTTCACTACACTCTCAGTAGTGATGTTTTCGAAGCTTTCTTCTTCTTCTGGGTCTTGTTTAGGCACCATTTGCAGACTCCTCACGTTGAGTCTGAAGATAGTGTGGGAGCGCGAAGAGTGGTGATTCAGACTAGTTGAAGCGTAATGGCGGTTTTCTTCGCCTTTCCAGAGTTTCTCTAAAACTTCGTCAATGGTCCCTACTACTTGTTCGCTTAGGTTCCTGACTATGAACTCTTTGTCTGGTGCTTCAATGACACTCAGCACTTCAGAACTAAACTCTTCGGGGTCCTTCAGCAAGTCGTACACGTGCTCGTTGTAGATTTCCATATAAGAACAAGTGAAAAAAAACCTTCTGTCCTTGCACATTTCAGCTGACGAAAAAATCTCTTCTAAAGCCATTACAATGACACCTTTGGACCTGAGTTCGAACCTAGGCTTTTCAGGTGTGCGTGGAGGCATTTTAATTGGGGTTGAAGGTTTGCTGGAACATTTCCTCACAGGAGTGAACTTGATGGAATTGAGGTCTTCTTTGCGGGGTTTGCAAACAATAGGTTGGGGGTTGTCGTAGTGTTCTTTGACTTCTCCAAGCATTGTGTAAGTTTTTCCAGAGCCAGTTTGGCCGTAAGCAAAAATAGTTGCGTTGTAGCCGTCCAAAGCACTTACTACAAGGTCCTTTGCTACGTTTTGGAACACTTCTTGGTTTCTGGAGTCCCAGCTAAAAGTCTGGTCGAAGTGGAATATAGGGTTGTAACTAGATCCTACTCTTTTTTCTTTAGCAAGCTCTGAGTTCTTTTCAGGCACCAAAGAAGCTGAGGTTTTGTTGAGTTTCCAAATAGCTTCTTCGTCTTCTTTCATTTCGCTTTCGCTGAGTGGGCGAAACCTTATATAAACTTTAATAGGTTCACTTGCCATTATAATTTTAACGATTATTTCAAATTCTTCAGTTAGATTTAAACTCTATTTGGTCAAGGTCAACAGACGAATCGCAGGAAACGCTATAGGACCTAAAGGTTCTTTTGGAGGGTCTGGACTCTAGGTCATCTGTTTGTGGGTGCTCTGCTGCTTCTAGTTTTAGTTCTGCTTCTTCTATATTTACTTCTAAGTTGAGCTTTTGCCACTTTAGTTTTTTTTCGAAGTAAAGAAGTTCTTCGTCAAAGTTCGAGTTCAAAGTTTGTTCTAGTTCTGCGATTTTGAAAAGGTCAGCTTCAAACTCAGCTCCTTGCAGCTTCATTCTTACCTGAGTGTCTATTTTCCACTCCAGTTCACTAAGTTCTGAGTTTTCCACTGGGTCGTTTATTAGAATTACTGTGCTTTGGGCTTTTCCTAGTTCTTCTAGTTCTTCATTTGAGTGACTGAAAACTATTTTCGTAAGTGCTAGCTCTACTTGGTTGGACTCTAAAGTTACTTGATGGGAAATCTCGTCGTGGACTATATGCTTTTCTTTGATAAGAGTTGGTTCCAGTTCTAACGCACTTGGCACATCATACTCTACAAAGTTCCTAGACACGCTTAAATGTGCTTCTTCTGCAGTTAAAACAACGCTTTTGGTTGCTGAGGAGTGTGCTGGAATTTCTACCTTTGTGTTTAGGGAGTTAACTACTACTTCGAAGGGTTGGCTTTTTTCACCTTTGCTAGATCTTTTTAGGTTTTTGGCGAACTGAAGGAGTTCCTCAACTACACGGTTGATTAATATTAACTTCGGGTTGTCTAGGTGCGCCCTAATAGTCTTTGCTAAGGTGTTGACTGAGAAGCTAACTGAATAGTCTGGCAACTCTAAGATGTTTTGGAAGCTAGTTTTAATAGGTATGAACTTCAGGTTTTGAATAAAACCATTGATGCAGTTTTTCCCAAAGGGGTGTGCAAGTGCTTTATGCTGGGGTCCTAGAAGGTTCCTAGTTTCTTTTTCAAGTACGCTTAAAAGACTTTCTGGTGCAAAGTTTCTGTGCAAAAGTAAGTTAACTAAAAAAAGTCTTGCAATGGGGCTTTTTTTGTGGTCAATGTACAAGTGCAGGCTTTTGAGTTGAAGGAACAGTTTAGAGTTATTTTCTAGTTGCTCTTTTTGGTGTGTTATGTTAAGTTTTAAGTCAAAGAATTCTTCTTTTGCTTTGCTTAACAACTTATCAATTTCTAGGTCTTCTAAAAGACAGTTTAAAGCAGTAATGTCTTTAGTTTCAAGTTTAAGTCCAACCGAGTTAGCTCTGATCTTTACTAAACTGCTTTCGTCAGAGTTAATTTGTACTTGCAAAGGGTATAAGCTGCTTTTAAGTGGTTTCAGACAACTAACTCTATTTTGGCAAGGTATTCCAAACACTAACTCTTCAGTGTTTTTGTTCACAAAGACCTTTGCAACTTGGAGTTTGAGTACTTCTTTCTTTTTGTCTTGGTTAAAGTAAATTTGGTTTTTTTGGGCTACAAAGCTTCCTTCTTTTATAACTGAAAAAAACAAAGTGGTGTTTTCTATCTTTGCAGTGAACAAGTTAAAGTTGTCTAAGTTTATACTTTGGATTGTAAGTTTGTGTTGGACTGAAAAGTCGGTTTTTGCTGAGTTAAAGTCAAAAACAGATGCCATCTTGAGTAATTCTATTTCTTTTAAGTTTACAGATAAAACCCTTTCGTTTAAGTGCACATCAAACTTAACTGCTTCGATATAAAACTTTGCATTAAGTTGTTCTGAACTTAGTTTGCTGAGTTTGGACTTGGGTTTTTTAAGGGTTTTGCAAGATTCAAGAATTTTCTGAACTAGTATTAAAGACTTAGTGAACTTTGAAAGTGAATTTGATAGTTTAAGTGTTAAGGTGAAACAGCGCAACTCCACAGTTAACTTGTTATTTTGCGGGGAGTTAGTTCCTGAAACACTGCTTGGAGGACTTATGAAAAGGTTGGTTCTTTTTTTGGGCATGCCCCATTCTGAGTCTTTGAAAATTTCAGTGTTTATTTCTTTTTTGAAGCCCAAAAACTTGTAGCAGCTGTTTGTTTCTTGAGTAGGGTTTATTTCTAGGTACTTTTTAAACAAGTTCTTTAAAAAGGGAGAAAAGTCTTTGTTAACTAGTGGAGTGACTGAGGAGTGCTTAGAGCCTGCACTCAAAGCAACACTTTCAGAATCGGAGTTAAAACCAGTAACCTCTCCAATGTACCCCTTTGCGGTTAAGACAAAAAACCTTTCTTCAAATGTAACCATTCCATGCGACAGTTGTATTTGTCCTAAGTCTTGTTTGTTCTCTAGCTTAACACAGACTCCTACTCCTCGTTGGATGCTTCCTAAACTCAAAGTTACAACTGAGTTGGTTTTTGAGTAAGCAAGCAAACAGTGCCTGCACCTTTTGTTGGGTGTTTGTGTGTAGTAGTGGTCTCCAAAGTACTTGCTAACTAGGGAGTGGGCTTTTTTCTTTTCCAATGAGTAAATGCTTTCTAGGTAGTTCTGAGTGCCTTCCAAAGGCTCTTCAAATGGTTCTTTGCTATCGAAGTCGAGGCTTTCTAAAAAGCCTACCAAAACACAGATTTGGGGGTTCACTAAGCACTCTACAGAAGGAATGTGCAGGTCAATTAGTGTCTTGGGAAAGATAGGGTGGTTTTCACAGATTGACTTGAAAGCTTTGAGGTTGAGTGAAGCTTTTACCAAAGAGTCTTCATTAACACTAAGTTCTATAAAAGACACCTTTACAAAGAACTCTTCAAACAAAGAAGGGTCGATTTCAGTGTCTTCAAGACTGAACTTGGAGTCCTTTGCAATTTCGAAAGCACCACTAAGAGTTTTTGCGACAGCAATGTTTGAAAGACTTAGTTCAAGCAAAGGCAGACACACATACTTGTTGTAGTTAGTAAAGTCCAAAAAGTAAGCATTGATTCTACCAATCCTGCCGCTCAGTGTGACTTTGTCTTTTTTAAGTTGTTTCCTTAAAAGCTTTGAGTAGTAATTTTCTTGAGATTTAGAAAAGTTTCTGAGCACTGAGTAAAGCTTTGACAGGTTCTTAGGCATGGCATTTAGAGTCTTAATAAAGCTTCCTTTGAAGAAGTGTTTTTTTAAAAGCAACTTAGGAGCAGGTGACTTAGCCCAAGCCAGCAAGTCACTTAAGCACTTATCAGTGAGTAAAAAGCTCACAGAAGAAACGTCTAACTCAAAGTCAGCAGTCCCTTGTTGCTTGCTGAAGCACAAAGAAGCTTTTTCAGCTTGCTTGGAAGCAGGCAAAATACCTGGAAAGAACCTAATACAGCTTCTGAAAAAGTAAGGAAACACTTCTTTGGTTATAAAGGTTTTGATTTCTTCAGCAATTACATTCAAAGTATCTAACAAGTGGTTTTCCAGTTGAAGTTTTCTTTCTGGAGTGATGTGGACTTTTTCTTCTTCTCCAAAAAAGTAACTTTTTAACTCAGCAAGGTTTCCAAAAGACCTTTCTTTGCACATGCATATTTTTTTGGCCTTTTTGACCTCAAAAAAGTGAAGCAGGAACTCAAGCTCGTGCAGCATGTTTACTTTAGCCATGAAAAGTCTCAAAGCGTGGTGAATAAATAAGTCATTTTCAGTTTCGCAAAATAGTATAGAATACTGCTTTGTTTTAGAGCTGGCTGGTTGAATAGAGCTGCTTGTGAGAAACTCATTTTGTGAGTCACAAACTGTAGAGGAGCAAGGGTCATACAAGTTAATGGGGCCAATGTTTAAGTTTCCGCAAAAGTTGCCAGCACTGCTTTCTAACTTACACTCTAAGTCTTCTACACAGACTACTAGTACAGTTTCTTCGCTTAAGAACTTAGAGTCTAAGTCTTTTTTGTTTCCTTGAATAAAAGAAATAGTTTCAACTGTGTAAAAGTCTTCTCCGTACTCAGTGGCAGCTTCACGCATTTTAGATTGAGGAATCAGTGAGTTCCTAGGAGGCCCTATCTTTTTAAAGCTTAACTTTTCGGTTTTTTCAGACTTTTTCATGGTAGGAAGGGCTTCTATTATCTTTGAAACAGTTCTTCTAAGCACCAACTTAAGTTTGCTTTTGCAACAAGCATTGCACTTACACCCTTGGTGAGTGTATTTGAACTTGGGGAGTTTGTTAGGAGTTGCTTTTTGTAAGAAAACTAAAACTTTAGGCACGTAAGCACTAATACTGATTCGGGGATCCTGAGTAGTTACTGTTGGTTCTGAGTGTTCATCAGTTACTATATCTGAGTAAACGTTTTGGAAGTAAGCAAAAACCTCTTTTTCTTGCTCGGACTCTAAAGGGTTTATTACTTGGAAGAACTTTTCAGAGGCATTTTTTCTGAGTTCTTCGATGCACTGGTTCCTGAAGTTTACTATTTCTTCTAAAGCAAGGATTTCTTCAAGTTCCCTTAAAGACTGTTCTTCTTTGGAGCTGAGTGGTTTAAGCCAAGGACAGTGAACTATCTTTTGCGACCTTTTGTACAAGTCTTTGTATTCCTTTTTGCGTTTTTTCGAGTTAAAAATGTCCAGCAAGTTAGCTCTTTTATCAAACTTGCCTGCGTTTATGATGTAAAGCCACCACTTCAAAGGTTCAGTCTCTATGCTGGAATTCGGCCTTAAAAAGTTGTACTTTTTATAGGAGTTTTTCATCGAAAGCAAGTTTGAAAGACCTACTACAAAGAATTTTTGGTTTTCGTTAATAGCAAGTGCAAGTTGGTCTTTAATTTCTAAGATTACTTTGTGAACAGCTTCGTCTAGGTTTAGTTCAACACTGACTTCTAAGTTAAGTGGCTTGAGTACGTAACTTTTTTCAGTTAGTTTGACTTCATTGTAGAAGTTTTCTATGCTGGAGTCTCTTTGGAGATTTTCACACATCATTGCTAAAGACACTCCAAAAACTTCAGTGTGCAGGTGGACTCCTTCACTAGAAGAACTGGTTTTACTGATGTGAATCTTCTCTATGTGCAACCTAACTAAGCAAGGGTACCCTAGAATCTGGATGCTTTCGGTGTCTTTGTAGTAGACCACTACGTTTTTAATGCTTACTTGGAGTCTTTTAGCGAAGTTAGTGAGTACCCACTTAATCAAGGCTTTGTTGTTTGACTGGGAATTTAGAGAGTAAGTTTGGTTCTGTTCCCACTCTCTGAGTTTTTTGAATTTGAAATGCTGCATTCTTAACTTGTCCCAGCCTTTGAGTTTACAAGGGTTCAGCACCAAGTTCAGGTGAGACACGTCCAACTTCACTTTGGGAGACTTAGCAGAGTAACTCATTTTCAAAGAAACCTGTTTGATCTTGGAAGAACTCGCTACTTCAATAGGCATCTGCAAAGCATCTAAAGCTCTAGTTTTAATTCTGACGTTGTCCAGTAGTAAACAGCACTTGTTAAAAGAGGTTGTAAAGTTAACTTCTCCGCCGTAAATAAAGTCCTTAAATTTGAGTTTAATCTCTTCGTAAATCTTTTTGAAAACAAGTTCCAAAGGCCATCCCATAAACCTCGACATAATAATGGAAGACCTTGAGTTAAAAGGTTTACTAGAAAACGGAGAAATAGTAGTGTCCATAACTGAGGTAGGTTTTAGAGTTAGTAGCTTATACCAGTTCCCTAGTTCTGCTTCCACTAACTTCAAACACTTGCACACCAACTCAGGATTTCAAATTTTAGAGTACCCCAACTGCAAAGTTGCTTTACAGAGTTTATTTTCCAACATATACTTGGTCTTTGTCTGCCCCACTGTACCTAATGTTATACTAAAAGCAGCTTTTAGAAACAGCTACGACTATGTGAAACTCATTTACCCGGACGAAAAAACCTTTCCTTACGTCTTTGAAGAACCACTAACCTCTAAAAGCGAACGCAGCACTTCCCGGAGCGGCAGGTGCACTCAAAGAGAAGTCATGAGTCTGCGCCAAGAAACCTTTGAAAAACTCAAAAAGTCCCTTGACCCGTTGTTTCTGTGCCTTTTTGGTCGACTTTACCCTCTTCTGATGTACGAAGCTGAAAGCTTTGAACAGTCACCTATTGTGCACCCCCAAATGGTGCTGCCTTTAGCCTTGGACTGCAACTACTTGTACTTCCCAGTTTCACACGAATCCGAGTATGCTATTTTGTCTTCAATGAACTCGCTGTACTCAGACTTAGCAGTGGAAACACACGAAGTAGTTACCATAGACCCTCCTTCATCAGTCCTGCACTCAGCAGTGTTTATCTACAAAGGCTACACTGTGGCAGGGCACATGCCAGACAACTGCTTGAAAGCAGTTTACAAGGAGTACTTTGAAAACAAACTCCAACAAAGGTCCTGGTCTTCTTCGCAGTTTTGCGTTACTAAAAGACTCTACATAGACAACGAAGAAAAAGTAGTCTCGCTTGTTGCTACGCGCGATGCAGTTTTAGGAATGATAATTATCCCTTTGAACGAAAGCATTGAAGAGTACGACAATTGGTTCATTGAAAGAGGCTACGTTGTACTGAGGGACCTTGAAGAAAGCGAGTTGTTCAAAACCCTAAACGAAGAAATTGGTTCGAGGTGGATCAAGCCTGAAGTGCCCAGACCTAAAGACTGGCAAGAAAGCTCTGAAAAAACCCAGGACTCAGTTCGTAAGTGCAAGTCAGTAGGTGCTTCGCCTATAAGTTCTCCACTTAGACAAAGAGCTTCAGTTGCAGACATTAAAAAACACGTTCCTTCTTACTTGGACCAGCACGACCTGCACATTTACAACTACGTTTTAGTCAATACAGAAGAGAAAAAAGCTTTTACGCACCTTACCTATGCATCAGAGGACTGGTTCATGAACATCATGAGGCCTTTGTACTGCCACTATGCACAGCTAGCTGAAGTGATTAGAGGCAAAGTCCAGAAACACTTTGAGATGAAAGCTGACTTTATTTATAACTTAGAAAACATGAAACTTGCAGTGGTTAAGTTTGCCCAGTTTGAGCTGTATGCTTTGTACCAAGGAGAGATCCAAAGACTTGAAAAACTAGCAATTGAACTAAGTTTAAGTTAGAGTTATAATAGTCTATGTTTTTTAGAGTGGGTTGTGTTTTCTAGGAGCCTTTCAATGTCAGATTTAGTGGTTTCTTTAGTGCGTGAAGAAAAGTTGGTGTTACTGCTGGATTTGGGCGTTACTGGCGATCTAGCTGATTCGAAGTTAATGTTTTTTAAAGCTGTGTTTACAACTAAACTCCTTACTCCTACACTGGACTTTTTGTTGCTTTTCAAGGCTCCTAAGTTGAACTTGATGTTTTGATTTGGAGGAGTTTCTATACAACTCTTTTTATATGAAAAGGGTTCCTTTGAAAACAATTTGTAGTAAAGCTGGAAACCTTTTTCAAAGTCTTTTCCTGTAGGAGATATACTGGAGCATCTCGACCTACTTAGTTTTTGACTACTTGTTAGAAAGGCTTCCTGTTGCTTAACTACTCGACTGGCCAGTGGGGATAGTTTGCTTCTAAATGAGTAAGGCTTTGAAGGAGGAGGTGACAAGTTATCTGAAATGCCGAAAGGGCTGTTAAAGTTCCTGCGCTTTTTAAGTGTAGTAAGTGGCTTCCGCAAAATAGGTTTGTTTTTTCTTTGCATGTATAAATATTATGGCAAGTTCTATTTTGTTCTTGAATTCAAGAGGCGAAGTGTTAATATACAGATCTTATAGAGACGATGTGAGCCGTGCTGAAGTTTCGCAGTTCTGCACTCAAGTAGTTGCTGCTAAAGAAGCTTCTGAAAGACCTATAGTCTTTTTGAACGGAGTTCACTACATCCACACTACGCACAACCACATCACTTTAGTTGCCACTTCAACTTCCAATATCAACGCTGCCTTAGTACTTCAGTTCCTTTACAAAGTAGTGGAAGTCTTCAAAGCTTACTTCGGAGGCTCTTTCGACGAAAACTCAATTAGGAAGAACTTCGTTTTGATTTATGAGTTGCTGGACGAGATCATGGATTACGGCTACCCGCAAATCTTAGAACCTGAAGTGCTTAAGCAGTACATCACTCAAGGAAGGTTCCGCAAAGAAGTCAAAGAAGAGCAAATTAAAGGAGCCCTTATACAAGCTACAGGTGCTATTAGTTGGCGCCAAGAAGGCATCCGCTACAAAAAGAACGAAGTCTACATTGACGTTATTGAAAGCGTCAATGTCATCATGAGCACCAAAGGAACCGTGCTTAGAAGTGAGGTATCAGGACAAATCATGGTGAAGTCACTTTTGAGTTTCATGCCTGAGTGCAAGTTTGGAATGAACGACAAACTAGCTATGGCAGAGAACAGCAGGCCCTCAGACAAAGGCATAGCTATAGACGACATTAAGTTCCATCAGTGCGTGAGGCTTGGTAGGTTTGATAGGGACAGAGCAATTACCTTCATACCCCCTGACGGAGTGTTTGAGCTCATGACTTACCGAGTCACAGAGAACGTGAACCTTCCTTTTAAACTCATGCCAATCATTCACGAGTACGGGAAAAGCAAAGTTGAGATTTCACTAAAAGTCAAAGCAATGTTTGAAAAAAACGTCTTTGCTTCTAGTGTGGTAATTAAGATCCCCACTCCTAAGAACTCAGGAAAAACCAACATCTACGTTGGCTCTGGCAAAGCTAAGTACGAACCAGAGCACAGCGCTATAGTGTGGAGAATTAGGCGTTTCCCTGGAGACACTGAGTACACATTAAGGGGATCTGTAAACTTAGTGCCCACTACTTCTGAAAAAGCTTGGTCCCGACCTCCTTTGTCTATGGAGTTCCAAGTGCCTATGTTTACAGCTTCAGGACTCAGAGTTAGGTTTTTGAGAGTTATTGAGAAAAGCAACTACAAGCCCATCAAGTGGATTAGGTACATCACAAAGGGAGGAACTTACCAGCACAGGATTTAATTAAATTGAATTAGTAACTAGACATATTTCAAATAACTGATGGACTCTTCAATAACTATCCAGCCGCAGTACATCTTTGGACTTAAAGCAGAAACTAAAGGAAGTGTCTTCCACATTGACGAGCAGCGTTTAGTTTACGCAGTAGGACACTACGTAGTGGTCTACAACAACGACGACCGGCAAATGCAATGCTTCCCTGCCTTAGAAGGTTCTTCAGCCATCACAGCTATGACTTTGTGTCCCAAAAAGCGTTACTTGGCAGTTGCCGAAAAAGCCGAACGCGGAATAATCTTTGTGTACGACTTAGAAAAGAACAAGAAGAAAAAGCCTTTAGTTACTTCTGACTGTCTTTCCCAAGAGTACATTTCGCTGTGCTTTGCACCTAAACAAGAAAAAAAGTTTTTAGTTTCTTTGGGGGGAGCTCCTGACTGGAACTTAATATTTTGGCAGTGGGACAGGCAAAAAATACTTTACGTTCAACAAGTTTCCCAAGGAAATCCTTTAAGCCAGGTCAGCTTCAACAGTTCTGACTACATGAACGGAATCATCGTTACTGGCCAGGGTGTTTTTTGCTGGCTCAAAATAGTTGACGGACAACTCAAAAAGCAAAACACAGGGATTTCTAAGAAAGAAGTTAACGTCAGCAACAACTATCTGTGCCATTCTTGGCTTAACGACGGAAAACTAGTAGTGGGAACCGACTCAGGCGAAGTTTTGTTGTTTGACCAGAACTGCGACTACAGAGGGTACTTTTTGTGTGGAATGGAAAACTGGAAGTGCGTAACAATTGTTCCTTACAGCAACGGGTTCTTAGTAGGAGGGCAAGAGTCAAGAGTGGTAGTGTTTGAAAAGAACCCAGACGACCTTAGAATGCACTATGTAAGGTCTCAGAAGTTTTTGGGAATAACTAGTGAACCGGAAGCTACTATCATGGGAATCAGCATGCTGCCCACTAGTGAAGAAAGCATTGTAGTTACAACTAGCACCAACCAAATTTACTCTTTGTCTTTCACTAACGAAAAAGAAGAACCTGAACCCCTTTCGGACTCCTTCCACAGCAATACCATTACTGGCCTGGACATTTGTATCAGGAAGCCCTTAGCAGTTACTTGCGGACTTGACAACACTGTGAGGGTTTGGAATTACGTTGAAAGAAGTCTTGAAGTAGTTAAGCACTTTAACGAAGAACCTTACGCTGTGGCTTTTCACCCGAGTGGATTCCATATTGTTGTGGGATTCGCGGACAAACTCCGCATGATGAATGTGTTCCAAAACACCATAAAAACTTACAAAGAAATCCACATCAAAGCTTGCAGGGAGATCAGGTTCAGTCACGGAGGGCATTTGTTTGCTGCAACTAATGGACACATGATTCAGGTGTTTAACTTCTACACAGGGGAAAACCCTCCATCTATGCAGTTCAAAGGCCACACTGGAAAGGTGTCCTCAATATACTGGAACGAAGACGACAGTTGCTTGTACTCAGCGGGCTGGGACGGGGCAGTATTTCAGTGGGACTTGTACCACAGGTCCGAAAGAGACAAGATTCCTGACTACTCAAGGAAAGGAACTAAGTTTTCAAGCATAGTGGCGGCGAGGGAAGACAAGGCAGAAGGGCAGTTCTTGTACATTTCTGGAAACGATAAAGAAATCAAAGAAGTTTCTGAAGGCAAGTGTTTGAGGAACTTAGAAACAAGAACTATGGTAGGACCTATGGAACTTATGAACTCCAACAAGGTGTTGTTTGCAGGACTTGCTGAAGGTGAAAAGCCAGGTGCAGTCAGAGCTTACAACTTTGAACCCTTTGACGGAGAGTACATAGAGTACCAAGCACACTCTTTGCCCATTGAAGCAGTGCGGGTTTCATTTGACGACTGCTACTTAATAACTGCAGGGCAAGACGGGTGCGTAATTATTTTTGAAATCAAAGACACTAAAAGTTTCAAACGCGAAAAAGAAAGTTACGGACTGCCGTTTGCAGAAGAGATACTGATAACCAACAGTGAAGTAGACGAACTCTACAAAGAAAACGAAGACTTACTAGCTACCATCAAAGAACTGGAAATGAACAACGAAACCCAGTACGAAATGGCCCTTTCTGAGAAGCAGTCAGAAATAGACAAACTGCAAGAACAAATAAAAGAAGCTGCTCAAAAAGAAAAAGAAAAGTACATGAGTCTGCTCAAGTTCAAAGAAGAAGCTGAGCAAAGCTACAACGACCGCATTCTAGAAATCCACGAACACTTCGAACAAGAAAAGCAAAAGATGAAAGTAGCTTTCCAACAAAAATTCGACAAAGAAGTCCAGCGTTACCAAAAACTCAGCAAAGAAAAAGAACTCAGCGCAAAAGAAGTTGCAGAAACTATCGAAAGGATGAAATCCGACCACACCAAACAAATGGCTGAAAACGAAAGCTACTACAACAAACAACTCCAGCAAGTCAGGAAGCAAATAGAAGCTTTGCGGATAGAACACGAGTACCACAAAAACGAATTCGACGAAAAAGAAAAGAAATACGAAGAAACCAACGAAACAACTCTTTTCCAACTAAGAGAACAAAACATCAAAGAAATCCAGTCCATCGAGTTCGAGTGCAAAAAGGCCGAAGCTGAAGTAAACATTGCTATGAAAGAAAAAGAAAAACTCAAAAAACAAAAAGACGAAAAAGCCGAAGAAGTCAAGAAGATCGACAGTGACCTTGAAAAACAAAAAGACGTCATCAAACAACTAAACGATGAACTCAACACCTCTTCTAAAGAAATCAAAGTCCGCAAAAAAACTATTGAAGAAAAAGACAAAAGAATCCACGAACTCAAAAAGAAAAGCCAAGAACTAGAGAAGTTCAGGTTTGTACTTGACTACAAAATCAGAGAACTCAAAAGAGACATCGACCCCAAAGAAGATGAAATCGCTCGCTTGAAAGAACAAACTCACGAAATGGAAAAAGAACTCAAACACTTAGACAGTGTAAACGAAAAACTAGGAATCCTTGTGGAGAACCTCAAACTCAGACAGTACGGCATGCAAAACGAAATCAACAACCAAAAGGACAAACTCAGCCAAAACCAAGCTAGAATGCAAGCTATCAAAGACGCTATTTACGAAGGCGTTCAGTACATCAAGGAAGAGAAAAAACTCAAAGAAGCTGTGTTGTCTATGTACGAAAAGTTCGTTAGGAACGAAGCCCAGGCTAAAAGTGCCAACACTGAAAAGGAGTACGTCAGGCAGTGCAACCACCTCGAAAACACCATTTCTAAACTCAGAGAAAAACTTGACAAAGCTAACTTAGTCCAACAACAAGACCAAGTCAGAATCATGGGGCAGAACGTAGAACTCGTTAATGGAATTAACGGACTCAAAAAAGAAATCAAGCACCTCCAGTACTTAAAACGCCAAGTTAAAATCCTTGAAACCGAAAAAGCTTCTAAAAAGGCCAGCACAGAAGACCACTCCAAAAAAGAAATAGAAATGCAGAAAGAAGAGATCAAAACCCTCAAAAACCGACTTGCTGAACTAGAAAGACCTACTTCTCAAAGCATGCGGTCACAGGAAATTTACTAATAACATACTAATTTTAAAGTCATTCATATTTTGGCTCGTTTAAATTTAACAATTTAAATGCCTGAACACTTAAAACTTGCACTTGTTTCTAACAACGTAGTTCTGCCAAGGTAACGCCTAAACAGCTTCTCAAGTACAGTTCCAGCAGCAATCCTTATTCAAGGCGAAGTCATTTCGTATATCTTTACACTCCAAGATACACCTTTGTGTAAACTAAAAGAAGAGTTTTTCGACTACTACTGGGAAGACTTAGGTGATGCCTTCGTCTCCCCAGGAATTATAGACCTCAACGTAAACTTCAGCCACGGCATGCAAATTGAAGGCGAAGATACTATTGAGTACGACCACACTGGAACTTCTGAGCACTCTTCCGCACAGACTTCTAGCTTGCAAGACCAGTGGGAGGGTTACGAGTTCGGGTCTAAAGCTGCAGTCTCTGGAGGGGTCACAACGGTCGTTGAACACTCCGGGCCTGCCTTGATTCACCCCAAAGAGTTCCAACTCAAGCTCCAAGCAATACAAGACTCGCTTATTCACTGTGACATAGGCTTTGTTGTGAACCTTGCGCCTTCTAACTTAGAAGACGTTAAAGAATTCTCAAGTTTAGGAGTCTTGGGGTTCAAAGCTTCTTTACTGCCCAGTAACGAAGGCACTTTTGACTGTAAAAACCTTTCTAAGTTGTTTACAGAAGTTGCATCAGTATACAAAACTTTGTTTGTGCACCCTGAAAAAACCAACGAAAGGTACTTGTACATGAGTTCGCCTTTCAGAAACGAAACTTTCGAAGTAAGGCAGTACAAACCTGAGCCCTACATAAGTATATTTGCAGGGGCTTTTCCAGAAGACCTTGAGCCTAGTTCTTCAGACCTCACTCCTGAGCACTCTCCTCAAAAAGGGACTCCTAACTCTACCAAAGAAACTGACCTTGAAAAAAGCATTAAGCAAAACCTAGAAAACCTAGGACCCTTAGTTAAGGTTGAAATGAACAGTTACTCTTCTTCAGGGTTCACTTTATTCCGGCCTCCTTCTCCTCTCTCTAAAAGGATCCCTTCGATTCAGTCTCCACAAAAGCCTGTTAAGTTAGAAACTAAACAAAAACTAGGCCAGTTCCCCCTTCACAGTCCTGTGAAACCTACTATTGCTAGGCCTTCAGGCCTTAGAAGACCTCCTCCTATTGTTTGTGACAAACCTCCTCTTCCTAAAGAAAACATTGACTACAAACAGTTCTTAGCCAACTCACCTCCTCACTGGGAGTCCAACGGAGTCCAACTCTTGATTAACGAGCTCTCTAAAAACCCTATTTGCAAAGTGCATGTTTCAAATGTAAGTTCTGCAAACGCTATTTACTTAGTGAGAAGAGCCCGAAGAGAAAACCCCGGTCTTCCAATCTCTTGTGAAACTGCTGGGTTTTACTTGAACTTTTACGATGAACTAATCAAGGACGGAGACACTCGGTTCAAGGCAAACCCACCTATAAGAGACTCTAAAAACCAAGAGTTGCTTATTGAAGTTCTAAAACTAGGCGGTATCGACTGCTTAACTTCTTACCACCGGCCTATTAAACCCTCACTAAAAAGTCTTGTGAAAGGCGACTTCAAAAGGGCTGTAAGTGGAATCAGTAGCTTAGGCTTCACACTGCAATGCGCACTTAAAGCTTTTGGCGAACAAGCCCAAAAAGTTGCTCCTAAACTTGCAAAGGTGCTAAGTGAAAGGCCAGCTGAGATCGTTGGACTTGCGCATAAAGGAAGCATTCAAGTTGGGAAGCTTGCAGACTTAGTGGTTTGGGAAGCTGGAACCTTAAACAAAGTGGAAAATGCTTACACACGGCATCCTCAAGTTTGTCCCTTTGTAGGAGAAATGCTTCCAGGCAAAGTACTCAAGACTTACTTAAGAGGGAAGTTAGTATACAGTGGAGGTGAGTTCTACGCTAGAGGTACTACAATATAATATCGCTTATAAACTAAATTTGTTAAATGGGAGCTAAATGTGGTAAGCACAAAGACCTCGAAATAAGGCACCAAAACGACAAAAGGGTCAAAAAACAAGGATTCAAGAGTTTTGAACAAGCCAGACAGTGGGTCAGAAGCGAGTTCCCTACACTAAGGGGATTTCCTGTAGAATTTAGAGACCAAAAAGGGTCAGAAATCTCGAATGACTCCCAGTACAAAGAGTCCCTTAAAAGCTCCAAGAAAAAAGTAGTTTTTCAGGTCCTCAAAATGCAAAATCCCAAACTGGAACCTTTGTTTTTAAACGACTTAGCAAAAGGAGTGTTTAAACTGCGCAGAAAAGACAATGATGTTGAAGGCTTAGGGATACTTGTGTCCAACAAGCACTTTATAACAACAACTCAGAGTTTAAAAACCATTGACCAACTTAAGCAATTCACAGCTTTGTTTGACGGGAAAGAAATTCAGTTTAAAAGTGATGGACTGTTTTATAAGTTCTGTGGTGGCCACTTTGTAGTGGCAGAGTTAGACGGAACAACTGACTCTTTTATAAAGCTGGACACTCAGTTTAGGGGTGACCTGGATACAAGCGTATATTGTTTCTATTGCTTAAGACAAAACCCTCTCTTGTTAGTAGAAAACAGTAAAGTAATAGAATGGGGCAGCGAAACTGGAGTCTTTAAAGTTCCTTTGAAAAACGCAGGAAAAGGTTCACAGTGCGCACCAGTTTTCAATGCACAAGCAGAGCTTCTTGGCCTTGCCTTTGAGCTTTCAGAAGAAACTAAGTTCTTAGGAACTCACAAACTTGCATCTGAGTTGCTGTCTGCACTATCGAAAACTGATAAAGAAGATGTTAAGGAAATGGCTAAACAAGTTTTGGGTTCTTCGGGCATTCCATACCCTGAAACCGACCAAGCAATGGACTCAGACGTTTCAAGTATGACAGAAGAATTCCAGTTTGCAGAATCCACTTGCCACTTAGACTTTGACAAATACCAACTCAGAATTGTGTCTCCTAACGACTACGATATTTACACCGTGGAACTCTGGTCTGAAATACAAAGAGGAGCAGTTCCAGTAGTTACTTCCAAAGGAATCTTTATAACCGGAGGAGACAGTCCTAAAAGTGCTTACTTGTATAACGGAGAGAAGTTCTTTGAACTGCCTAGCATGCACAGAAAACACAAAGCCCACGTTGCACTGATCTACAAAGAAAAGGTGTGTGTGGTGTCTGGGTACAGCACTAAGTCTGTAGAACTCCTGAACAAGAAAACCTGGGAACTGCTTCCTCAACTAGACCACCCTGTAGCAAATGCCAGCGGAGTTGTGTACAAGGAAAGTATTTTTTTGTTTGGAGGAGAAAAAGGCAAAACTCCAGAAGTCAGCAGAGCCATTCTTATGCTGGAGGGAGACAGCTGGAAAAAACTCCATTTAAAACTCCCAGAAAAACTAGTGGGGCTGGGAACTATAGTTCTTAGGAAAGACAAAGTGCTAATTTTCGGAGGAGATGCTCAAGAAGAAGACTTTAGAAGAGAAAACTTAAACTCGTGGGAGCTAGGGTTGGAATCCTTGGACTTGGAAGAAGGCCCTAAACTTGTTAAAGCTAACTGGTTTCAAAACCAAGTTGCCTATGGAGACTCTGAAAAACTGTTATTTGCTAAGTCAGGCGAGATCCTACGCTACAGTAAAAACAAGCTGCAATACTTGAGCTTATGTGAGTAAAAGTTATAAATAAATGTCTTTCTTCGCAAAAACTAAACCTGAAAAAATAGCAATAGTAGTTGACTGTAGCAAAGACCTTAAGTCTGTAGAATGCAGAAACGAACCCTCTAAGTTTAGAGAAAAAACCAAATTCGACCACGTTAAAAACGCAGTTGCTATCATGGTGAAATCTAAAGCCCACATATCCACCAAGCACCAATACTCACTTTTTACACTTGACGAAACTGCTAACTTACTAGTTCCTTTTACAGAGTCTTCTGAACAAATCATAGAAACTCTACAGCAACTAGAAGCTTACTCAGAACACAGTTCTTGCAACCTAGACTCAATATTTGAAGCTCTAGGCAGCACGGTAGACTTGGCAGACCAAGAATACCTAGTAAGGGTAATCGTAGTTTACGGAAGCAAGTCTGCTATTCCAGCAGTAAGTGAAGAAACAACAACTGGGATGCTTGTAGACTATGTGTACTTGCACGACGAGTTTAGCCAACCAAACAAAGAAGTTATTCTCAGTGAACTAAGCAAACTCAAACCAAGCAACAAAACAAACTACTCGTTTAGCATAGGCATGGACATCCACGAACTTTACAAAGCTTTCAGTCTTTTAACTGCGCACCCCCAACAAAGAATTTCGCAGGAAGAAATCCATAATCACTTTAACCAAAGTTAATAATGCTAAAGTTCGGAGTAAGCGCTATTTTGTGCTTAGGAGGAGTAGTTTACTCCCAGAAAGAACTTATCTACCAAGAATGCAAAGGGTTCATAGTGCTGAAGGCCAAAGAAATACTTAGACACGAACTGAACCAAGAGCATGTCATAAACATGTGCTCCACCAACCTTAACTCAGTCATTTTCAAACACGTTTTAGAAAGTCAGTCAGTAGTGAATGCAACCTCAAGGCTTTTCAGTGACTTACTTGAGCAAGAAAGAATTAAAGCACTTGCTACCTACCTTATGGTAAAAGCCTTAAGGCAAGAGTCCGTAAGAGACAAACTCCGAGAAGTAGTAGTTAAGCGCGCTAGGTCTTTTGTGACTGAACCCTTCACAAAACAACAACTCTACCAAATGCTGTTTGAGCCCCAGGATTAATTATTCGCTTAAGGTCCTTGCCATCATGTTAAGTGCGTCCACTTTTTTGTATTTGTTGTCCATGATGACTTCTGCTTTAGCGTCATTAGAAAAGTCTGTTTCCCAAATAACAAAGGCTTTGTTGTTGATGGTTTCTTTGAAGACTTTGAGAACTGCTTGGTAGGCTGTCATGTTGCTTGCAGGGTCTGCCATAACCAGTTCGTAAGCTAGGGTTCTTCGAATGTCACTCACTTCCAGAATTCTGTAGGTCCACTGTGCTCCTTCCTGGAAAGTTAACTTTACGCTGGAGCCTACCTTTCCAGGTTCGCCTTCTACCCAAGTAACCTCCCTCACCCACTCAGGGCACATCTGGTCTAACTGGAAGTTCCGAATCATGCCCCAGACCTTATCGCTTGGGCAATTGATGTAGATTGACTCATACTGATGGGAAGCAACAGGAATATCAGAATGCTCCATTATTATTTTAATATGGGTAATTGCTGCGCTAAGCATAACTCATCTAAAAGGTGCAAGTTCTCCAATATCCTTAGCGACAAACTAAAAAACACAGAGTCTCAGAAGCTGCCTTCTAAAGGAGCTCTTAACTACAAAGACCAATCTGCAAGTAGTTCAATAACTGATACCCTTACTCCTAACTTTCCAGAGTTCCAGCCAAACTCTTTACCTATTCAAAAGATGAAAAGCAAACTACAGAAATTTGCAAACGAAGTATCTGAACAAGAAGGCAACTTCAAAGAAAGCTTTGAAATACTGCAGGCTATACTTCAGAACCTAGTACTTAATTTTGAAAAGCCCAAGTACAAAGCTTTAAAAAAAGAAAACCCAACATTCTACAAGTACATTGGCCAATATGTTGTAGGAAAAAAAATGATGGACTTTTTGGGATTTAAAGAGGAAAGTCAAGCCTTTCTCTACTTAAAAGACCAAAAATACGCCAAAAACAAACTTCGCGACTTGAAGCTTGTATACATAAGCATGATAAATTAAATTGCAATAGAGTGTTTTAAGTAGTTATGGTCTGGTTCGGGAACTTAACTTAAGTATCTGAAAACTGCTGTAAAAATGGACTATGAAGAAGGAGACACTGGGAAAATGCTTATTAACGTCCAGGAAAGACTTGCAGGGATCAAAGAAACCCTTTCAGGCTTAAACACCTCAGGAGTTCCTCAACTAGCTTTGATAGACAGTCATATTAGCCGGGTAGACCAGTCAATCAAGCAAGAAACCCAAAGTTTGCTTTCGAAAATAATGTCAGGCGAAACTGTTCAGGACCTGCGTCCCAGAGACCAAAAAAGCACTCTTAAAAAAGCAGGGGAACTAGCCTTGAGGCCTTCAAAGACCTACATAAACAAGTCGTCTCTAGAAAGAAAGACCAGGCATTCAAAAACAGGCAAGTGGGCTAACGAAGACGAAATGCCTACTATTGCAGAGGACGACATAACAAAAGGCATGCTTAACTTAATCAACCGAGGAATCATTCCTAAAGACGTAGACCTCACTCCAGCCTTCGAAAGGGGTGCTCCTCCTCTTTCGTCCAAACCAGCCAGCATCTACTCCCAAGCTCTAAAGCCTTACAGCACAAGTGTGAGGCCTACTACCCAAGACATCCAAGCTGTGAAAGTGGACTTCCAAAACACCGAGAAAAACACAAGTCACAACTTCAAACCTCAGAAGTCAAGCTTTGTGGAAATGGACTTTATGATGGAGCCCAAACCCATTAAAATGCCTGAAGAAAAGAATGAAGCTAGGAACTACGATGAAATCATGGACACCTTTTCTCTGCACCACTTTATAATTCGCAAAGGAATTACTTTGGACACGCCTGAGTTTGCTTCTTACAAAAGAACCTTTACTTCAATGTGGCCTAAAATCTCCCAAACTATAGAGTACTTAGAAGCTTTTTTGTACAGGTTTGCTGTGCCTAAAGCTGTGGTAGACGGTAAGAAACTTAACGATGTACTTAACAGCAAACCTAGCGAAGAAGAACTTTTAGACTGTATAGTTAACAAAGAAGAAGTAAGGCACTACATACACATTCCAAGAATCCAGTTTAAAGGTCCCAACGGAAAAGAAAAGGCAGCTATGGCTATCCAAAGGTTCTGGAGGGGCTTCAAAACAGCTTTTGCTTACAAACAACTTAAGTTCTTGATGAGCAAGGCAAAAGTAATCCAAAGAGCTTTTAGGACTTTTTTAAGGGTGAAAAAAGCTAGAGAGCAAATTGCCAACAAGTTTTCTGAAGACCTCCAAAAATGGAAACAACTCCAAGAAAAGTTTAAGTCTGAGTGGACTTACTTGCAAGACAAAAAAAGAGTTGAAATCCACATTTCAAGTCTTTCCATTGAAGAGTCCCGCAGACTCACTATGGACAAGTTCTTAGTAAAGCAAAACTTACAAATTTCTCGAATCTTCAGAGTGCAAGACCCCAACATTACTGTAGTTTACGTCTCAGCTTTTGAAATGTCCCAAGAAGTAATCAACTACTACTTGAAGATCCTCGAAAAAGGAGGAGTCCAAGACCCTGGCTCAAGACTGAATTTTGTGTTCCCAGACCTTTCTAACTTGCCTACTCATTTGGCCACCACCAAAGGAGTGCTTTACTCTCCTTCCACTATTAAGAGACTCAAAAACTTAGTTAAGCATACCAAAGCCTACATAGTGCCTGGGCCCATGACCAAAGAAGAAGTAGAACTTGCTGTAGCTTTAGGACTCCCTATTTACGCAGGGGACCCCCACAAGTCCCAGCTCTTTTCAACTAAAAGCGGAAGCAAAAGAGTCCTTTCAGAAGCTAGCATTCCTTTGCCTCCAGGAGCTTTTGACATCTACGACGAAAAAGAGTTCCTTGCCACGCTTACAAGACTGATATGCAACAACCCAGACATCGAAACCTGGATCTTTAAGATTGACAACGAGTTAGCAGGAAGGGGTCATGCCTTTTTGGATGTAGGTGCTTTGAAGCCTATTAAGAACCTTAAGAAAGGCGACTTGCAAGTGAACGAAGAAAAACAAGCCAGGATTTACCAGTACCTTTTAAGAGTGCTGCCTTCAAAGGTCAAAATAGCCATGCCTAACTTGTACACTTCTTGGAAAGAGTACTTGAAAGAGTTTGTTAAAAGTGGAGGAGTAATAGAAGCTGGGGCTCCTTGTCTTCCTAATAAAAAGGGTTCTGTGAGCGTTGTGTTTTGTGTGAACCCAGACAAGTCTATAGACTTAATAGGCGCTTTTGATAAACTAGAGTCCAAAAAGTTCGTAACTACTGCCTACTCGTTTCCTCAAAAAGCACTTCCTAACATGAACTTTAAACTGTTTGCACTGACACTTGGCAGTACACTTTACGAAAAAGACATTCTTGGGTACGTGTGTGTAGACTTGGTGTCTTTTCCAGAC
>PR_CR_10_Liq_1_inCRDRAFT_1000050_pt1 | contig 57800 bp, 53 predicted proteins | sample PRCRCaboRojoPR_3_FD_10241 | JGI IMG/M metagenome (IMG submission 10241) | reverse complement strand
GTACACAAAGGCAACATCATGAAGTTCACCGAAGGCGCGTTTAGAAAGTGGGGGTACGAAGTCGCGGCCGAAGAGTTTGGGGATGTCACCATCACCGAAGACGAGCTGTGGGAAAAACACGACGGGAAAGCCCCCGAGGGCAAGATTGTCATCAAAGACCGAATCGCCGACATCATGTTCCAGCTCATGCTGCTGCGGCCCGCGGAGTTCGATGTTTTGGCGACCATGAACCTCAATGGCGACTATTTGTCAGACGCCTTAGCCGCCGAAGTCGGTGGCATGGGGATTGCAGCGGGAGCAAACATGGCCGATCACGTTGCAGTGTTCGAAGCCACCCACGGCACTGCGCCAAAATACGCCGGAAAAGATCAAGTTAACCCGAGCTCACTGATGTTCTCGGGCTGCATGATGTTTGATTACATCGGGTGGCCTGAAGTGACTCAATTAATCGAAGCGGCGTTTGAAAAAGTGGTCTCTGACAAAGTGGTGACTTACGATTTCGCAAGGCTTCTGGAAGGCTCCACGAAGGTCTCCACCAGCGGATTTGCAGATGCCCTAATTGACGCGATCAACCAAAGCTAATGGGCACTGGATTTGGCAGCTTGGCTCGACCATGACTGAGAATGTTTGGGAGCAGGCTCGGGCGGCTTTGGCCGAGACAGATCCGTGGACCAAATGTGAACAAGTGCAAGCCCTTTGGTCACTCGTGAGGCATCAGCCTGAGGGTTTAAAAGCCGACGACAAACCGAGTTGGTCCAGCGAGGAGCTGCCCTGCGGGCAGCCCGATCGTCCTGAATTAATTCCACCGAATGAGCTGCCTCGGCGCGGCTTGGGATCTGTCGAGGGGCGCGTGGCTTTGATTCATGCCATTGCGCATATTGAGTTTAATGCCATCAATTTGGGTCTCGATGCGGCCTGCCGCTTCCACGGAATGCCGGATGGCACGCACGGCACCGATCCGGGGCACTTTTATTGGGACTGGCTTAGCGTGGCCGCCGATGAGGCAAGACATTTTTTGATGTTATCTGGGCGTCTGTCAGATTTGGGCGCTCAGTATGGAGACTTGCCGGCGCACAATGGTCTTTGGGCAATGGCGGTCAAAACACAGCACGATGTGCTTGTTCGAATGGCCTTGGTGCCGCGTGTGTTAGAGGCGCGTGGTTTAGATGTCACGCCCGGCATGATCGACAAGCTCAAGCAAGCCGAGGACCACGAGACCGTCAGACGATTGGAAATCATTTTGGAAGAAGAGGAAGCGCACGTCACCATCGGGACTCGCTGGTTTCGCTATTGCTGCGGCCTGGTGGGCTTGGAGCCTGACTCAACCTTTGATGAGCTTCTGCACACTTATTTTCAGCCGCCCCCCAAGGGGCCCTACAATGAGCCAGCAAGAAAGCGCGCGGGCTTTAGTGAGACAGAGCTTGCCCGTTTGAGAAAGAACGGATAACACCCACCGCCAATCCCTCAACGGCAAACTCTTGGCCTGATCGCACTTTGATGGGGGGGTAAGCGGGATTGTGCGCGACAAGCTCAATGCCTCGCCCGCGACGTTTAAGCTCTTTGACAGTGATCTCATCATCGATGCGCGCGACAACGATTTGGCCCGTTCTGGCCTCAGGCGTTTTATGCACCACCAGCATGTCACCATCGTTAATGCCTGCATCAATCATGCTGTCACCGTTGACCTTAAGCAAAAAGTGCGGTTTGGGTGAAAAGGCTGATGGATCAACAGAAAGTTGGGCTTGCTGGTGTTCGACAGCCAAAATGGGTCGGCCTGCACTCACTCGCCCAATCACAGGCAGTGATTTGGCGCTCGCCGGGTTGGAATCACGAGCGATAACCCGAATGCCTCGGGCGGTGCCTTGTATCAACTCAATCACGCCTTGACGCTCTAAGGCTTTCAGATGGCACTGCGCCGCGTTGGGTGAAGAAAATTTGAAGTGTTTGACGATTTGAGCGCGCGTGGGCGGCCATCCGTGGCGATCGACGTGATCGGCAATGAAGTCGTAGATGGCCTGCTGTCGCTTAGTCAATGACATCACATCACTGTATCAAAAAACAGTTCTGGCGTCACCTGTGCTCTTGGCCAGCGTCCGAGGGACGTTGTGTGCTCACTTGCCGTCGTCGGGCGCCTTTCTCTGTACGGGCACATAAATGCGCTGAACCGGGTAGTTGTAGGGTCCCCAAAATCCTGTATAGAACCCAGCATAGCCCCAGCGCCGGTCGTCTTTTTCCGAGCGCTCAGGCCACAAGTAAATGCTCTGTGCAGTCACCATGGGGTAGCGGTACGTGTATTCCCCAATCAGGTTTTCGGTGAATCCCGTCAGTTCGCCAACCACGGTCACCTCTCGACCCTGCGTGTAGACCGCTGGATCTCGAAATCCGGGGCCGCAGGCCATGAATCGACCAAAATGCACATCATTGCCAACAATGGGGCGGGCGCTTCGATCCAGCTGGCGCGCCAACAGCTCTAGACATGTGCGATTCGTTTGCGGTTCAGTGCTGACCAAAACGCCCCCCCAGCGCACCCGTTGTCCAATCGCTTGGGGGGTCGCCTGATTGGCCACGGTGGAAGAAAACTGGCTGGCGTCGCCTGCGATGGGTTCGGGAATGGTGGCGCAAGCGCTGAGCAGGGCTGCGGTCGCTCCAGCCAGCACAAGCTTGATAGAGTGCGTGAACTGAGGATGGTCTGTCATGGTCTGTCGCTCCTTATCCTGTCACCAACGCGTCGATGCGGGCAGCACAGATGAAGTCATTTTCGCTGAGTCCACCAATGGCATGTGTGGTGTAGTGCACCTGGCATCGATTATAGCCAGCCTCAAAATCCGGATGATGGTCTTGTTGGTTGGCCACCCATGCCATTGCATTGATAAAAGCGATGGTCTGATAAAAATCTTTAAATCGAAATGTGCGGCTGATGGTTGAGCCATCTTCACTGATGGACCAGCCCTCGATTTGGTTCAAAAGTGAGTGTGCAATGTCTTTGGATAAAGGTTCCGTGCCACCTTCACAAGGCTGACAAGTTTTTTGTGTCAGTGTCATTTCGCTCATATTCACAGTGCCTTCAAGTGTTCAATGAATCCCAGCGTGCCTGTCTTATTGTGACCGACCAACGCTGTATAAGTTTCAGTCTACAAAACGGGATGTCAACACACTGGGAACTGTTTCAGCGAGGCCTCGAGCCTGTTATCCCGTTGAGGTCGGATGGCCAGTGTAAAATACCCGATCACCCATCACCGCAGTTTTGGCAAAACAGGAGTTGCCCGACAATGACCAGCGAGATTTTGACCCGCCAAGCCGAGCGACCGGACCCCGATGCACTTTTGGTGGCCATTGCCGAGTATGTGTGTGGAGAACCCTGCCAGTCCAGCGAAGCCCTCGAGACCGCGCATCATTGCCTTAAAGACTCTTTGGCCTGCGGAATGTTGGCCTTGGCGTTTCCTGACTGTGTTCGGCTGCTGGGGCCAGTGGTGCCCGAGGCACAACTGAGTTCAGGGGTCTCTGTCCCTGGGCGATCTGACGAGCTGGATCCGGTTCAAGCGGCTTTTAATATTGGCGTGTTGATCCGCTATTTGGACTTTAATGACACTTGGTTGGCCGCAGAATGGGGCCATCCCTCCGACAACCTGGGCGCGATTTTGGCAGTGGCGGACTATGTCTCCAAGCAACGCATCAAGCAAGGCGAGCCCCCCTTGATCATCCAGGATGTGATCCAGGCCATGATCCAGGCCCATGAAATTCAAGGCGTGCTGGCGCTTAAAAACTCGTTCAATCAGGTGGGTCTTGATCATGTGCTGCTGGTGCGTGTCGCGTCTACGGCCGTGGTCACACGCCTTTTGGGTGGGCGACAGGAGCAGGTGATTGACGCGCTCAGTCAAGCCTGGTTGGACGGCGGTGCACTTCGAACCTATCGACATGCGCCCAACACAGGGCCTCGGAAAAGCTGGGCCGCGGGTGATGCCTGCCGGCGTGCCGTCCAATTGGCGCTCATGACGCTGAATGGCCAGATGGGCTATCCATCGGCGTTAACCGCACCCGGTTGGGGTTTTCAGGATGTGTTGTTTAATGGCGAGGCCATCGCGCTTGAGCGTCCACTGGGCAGTTACGTGATGGAAAACGTTTTGTTTAAAATCGCGTTTCCAGCGGAATTTCATGCCCAGACTGCTGTGGAGTGCGCATTGGCCCTGCACCCCCAAGTGGCCAATCGTCTCGATGAGATCGAGCGGATTGACATTGAGACGCAAGAGGCTGGCGCCCGGATCATCGACAAAACCGGCCCGTTGAACAACTACGCTGATCGCGATCATTGCCTGCAGTATATGGTTGCTGTGCCCTTAATTTTTGGTGAACTGACCGCAGCGTCCTACAGCGACGAGGTTGCATCTGACCCGAGGATTGACGCGCTGCGAGAGACCATGGTCGTGCGCGAAAATCCTGAGTTCACACGAGCGTACTTTGATCCGGAGCAGCGCGCGATCGGCAACGCAGTCCAGATTCATTTTAAAGATGGTACTCAGACCGAACGGGTATCGATTGATTTCCCGATCGGCCATCGCCGCCGACGAGATGAGGGCATCCCGAAGCTGGAAGAGAAGTTTAAGCACGCCATCGAATCGACGTTCGAACCCGATCAGGCAAGCCGCATTCAGGCGTTGATGGCGGATGCAAAACAGCTGGATAGGGTGCCTGTGCCCGATTTCTTGGCCACTTGGAAGCGCCCCAACTGACGCGCGATCACTCGTCAGCCAGACGATCTTGTGCAGCACGCACCACCATTCCAACAATGGGGAGGTGGGCGTACAAAGCGCTTGCGCTGTCCCAGTAGTCTTGATGCAAGATGACCTGGCCTTGCGCATTGAAGCGCAGATGCGTCATGCCAATTGAGCGCGAATCAATGGCTTCATCGCCTTCGCCGATCACAAAGTGCATGGTCCAGCGAACAAATACGTCTGTGTTGTCGCGGATGACTTGGTGGATGGTGATCTCGCTTGAGGTTAAGTTCTCACCGGTTTGACGCATGTAGGCCACCAGCGCATCGCGATTGGTGATCGTGTGGACGGTGTCATTAAAAAAAATATTGGGGGCGTAAACCGCCTCGATGGCTTGACCAATGTCAGGCGCTGCCAGGTCTTGATACGCCTGTTCAAAACTGGCCAGACCAGACTCAATGCCCGTGTCGTTGCCAGGGAAGCGCTCCAGGGCAGAAAAGTATGCGTTAACACTGGCCTCGGCGCGCTCAGCTGCCTGTTGATTGCCGGGTGTGTTGCAACCCGATAGGGTGATGGCCAAAGCCACCAAGAAAAGCGTCGGTAGAGTGGGATGATTCATGGATGCTCGCTTGGATGATTAAACAGCGCCAGTGTGGCGGACGCTTGTCAATCTCCGATGAAGGCGGGGTTTGGTGCTGAGATGCTTCACAAGGCCCTGACCGAGTAAGCGCCATAATTCAAACATGCGCCGGAATTTTTGGATTAATCATGGTCTTTTTCAGATCAGCTGGCCCGCCTGTGTCGCGGGGGCGGCCTATGGGTGGGGCTGGCCTGGATTTGTGGTGGTCGGCGCGTTGGCGTTATGGCAACTGCACCCAACCAACCGTCACCCCCTTGACTGGACCATGGTGGGCGTCTGCGTGGTCCTCGGGTTGGCCCTGGACACCGCCTGGATTCAACTGGGATTGATTGAATACGCCATGCCGTGGCCCTGGGCTGGGGTTGCTCCATTTTGGATCATGCTGCTGTGGCTGGCATTGGCGTTGGCCATCAACCATTCTTTGCAGTTTTTCAAAGCCAAACTGTGGCTTGCTGCATTGCTCGGCGGATTGGGGTCACCGATGTCATACTATGCAGGGTCTAAGCTTGGTGCGGCCGAGTGGGTGGGGCCGACATGGCAGGTAATTCTAGCCACGGGGCTCAGCTGGGCGATTGTGCTGCCAGGGCTTTTTTGGTTGGGGCGGTCACGACACGCCAATGAGCTGCCGCCAACCCAGAACATGGAAAAAGAGGCATTATGAGTGCAGTCGATTGGGCAGAGCGAGGCTGGGTGCCGGACACTCTGATTCGCTGGAGTATCCGTCAGAGACTGAAACAAAAGCTGGTGACGGAGCACGTCTACGATGTTGAGCGCCAATCTGAGCGCATCCAGGGGCTGGTTGATGCGCTGGCGTCCTCGCCAATTGCTGTCGATACTGATAAAGCCAACGAGCAGCACTACGAGGTCGCGGCGGGGTTTTTCGAAGCCGTTTTGGGTGAGCAGTTAAAGTACTCATCAGGCCTTTGGAGTCCAGGCATCAGTCACTTGGATGAAGCTGAAAGTGCCATGCTCGAGGCCAGCTGCGAACATGCCCAGCTGGCCAATGGGCAGCGTGTGCTGGAGCTTGGCTGTGGCTGGGGATCGCTGTCTTTGTGGATGGCGCGCCACTACCCCGACAGTCAGATCACGGCGGTGTCTAATTCTGCATCGCAAAAAGCATTCATTGATGCAAAAGCGAAATCGCTCGGGGTGGCCAACTTGACGGTGGTCACTGCTGATGTCAATGAACTTGAGTTGACTGAGCGTTATGACCGAGTGGTCTCAGTCGAAATGTTTGAACACGTGAGGAACTACAAGCAGCTGTTGAATCGCATTGCTCAATGGCTAAACCCGGGTGGCCAGCTTTTTGTGCACATCTTCTGTCACCGGTTCTTGGCTTACCCATTTGAAGTGGCATCAACAAACGACTGGATGGCCCGTCACTTCTTCACAGGGGGGTTGATGCCTGCGGCAGACACCTTGCTGCACTTTCAAGATGACTTGTTGCTTGACCGGCGCTGGCTATACAGCGGGCAACACTATGCCAGCACGCTGCGCGCTTGGCTGAATAAAATGGACGCCAATCGAGCGAGTGTCGACCCGATCTTGAAGGCCGTTTATGGGGATGAGTGGAAGGTCTGGGGACAGCGCTGGCGCATGTTCTTTATGGCTTGCGAGGAGCTATTTGCATATGACCATGGGCAAGCTTGGCAGGTGGCGCACTACCGCTTTAGCCGGCGTTGAGGCATGACGCCGCGAGCCTGGGTGGGTCGAGGGGGCATCAACACAAAGTTGGTGCGCGTTTTTGTGCTCCAGATCGTTGCCATCAGTGTGGCCACGGTTCTTGGGGTGTTTTCAGCCGGATTGATTGCTGAGCGGGTGCTGGTCAAAGAGGCGCTCAACGGTGAGGCTGAACACTTTTGGGCGCATTATGAGAAAGACCCGGCCTTTCCGTTGCCCAACACCAATAATCTGACTGGGTATTTGAGCGTGGCAGGCGATGAGCGCAGGCTGCCTGAGTGGCTTCAAGATCGTGACGATGGTTACTTTCGCGTTGATGCCGAGGCGGGTTTTGAGCCATTGGTGTTGATTTCCTCCCACCAAAATGCTCGACTTTTTTTGGTGTTTGATGAAGTGCAGGTTTCACAATTGGCGCTGTACTTTGGTCTGGCACCGTTAACCGCAGTGCTTCTTTTGATCTATCTGTTGACATGGGTGGGGTATGTCGCCACACGCCGCGCGGTCTCCACCATGGTGAAGCTGGCTGATCGGGTCCGCAATTACGATGTTAAAGCGGGCCATTTTGAGCCCATTTCGAGTCACGAGTTTGGTGGGGTCGAAGACAGCGAGGCCATCACGCTGGTCAATGCATTCAATCAGTTTGTTCACCGAATGGAGTCGTCAATTCATCGTGAGAGAAACTTCACGCGCAACGCCAGCCATGAGCTGAGAACGCCGTTGGCCGTGATCAAGGCAAACCTGGATCTGCTTGAGCGCTTTGATCAGCCTGACAAGCGCCAAAAAGTGATCGGTCGAATGCGCCGCACGGTTGATGGTATGGAAGACCTGGTTGAGACATTGCTCTTGCTTGCCCGCGATGCAGAATCCTCGTTGACCAGTGAGCGAGTGGATATCAACGCGCTTTTGACCGAGCTGCTTGATGAAGTGGCTCAGGCCTTAGGAAGCACAGATGTGACGCATCGTTTGGTTGCGCGAGGGCAGCTTGAAGTCGAAGCGCCCAAGCGGGTGCTGGTCATCCTTTTTACCAATTTGGTCAGAAACGCTATGATGTACACCGACCAGGGTGAGGTCGAGGTGGTGATTTGCCGTCGTGGCGTCATGATCAACGACACTGGCCGCGGGATGGATGAGGAGGATCTTGATCGCATGTTTGAACCGTTCGTCAGGGGCCATGACCGAAGCAACGAGGGTCATGGGCTGGGTTTGGCGATTGTGCGACGCTTGTGTGATCGTTTTGGCTGGGATCTTCGCGCGGCCAGCGAGCTCGGCGTGGGGACCCAGATTCATATTGAATTCCCCAGAGCGCGCTTTTCGCCCGCGTCGGCGGCATGAGCGGGCCTGAGATGACACCCACCCGAGCACGTGCCGGCGCGAACATTGCGCTGATCAAATACTGGGGCAAGCGCGGGGCAGGCGATTTAAACCTTCCAGCGACCGGCTCAATATCGATCACCCTCAATGAACTGGAGACGGTCACGACGGTGACGCCGGACACGGCGCTGTCTGGCGATGTCTTTTCGCTCAACGGGGCCCTCATAGAAGATGCACGCGTATTGNGATTGGTGTCTCGAATGCGCGCGGCGTATCCAGCAATGGCATCGTACTGCCGAATCGAGTCGGTGAATTCGTTCCCAACGGCGGCTGGATTGGCGTCATCGGCGTCTGGTTTTGCGGCACTTGTCCTGGCGCTGGACGCGGCTTTTGAATTGCAAGCACCCACCGACGAGCTGGCTCGATGGGCACGCATTGGCTCCGGTTCGGCAGCACGGTCATTATTGGGTGGCTTTTGTCGAATGCATCGTGGTCAAGCGCAAGATGGGCATGATGCGATCCCTGAGCAGCTCTTGGACCATACTGCCTGGCCATTGGAGGTGGTGGTTGCCATCACTCAAACCCAGGCCAAGGGCACCTCGTCGCGTAAGGGGATGACGCACACAATGGCCACCTCGCCATACTATTCGGCTTGGGTCAGACACAATGAGCAGGTGCTCGACGAAGCCGAGAAGGCCATTGTGTCGAGAGATTTTGACAGGCTGTCAGAGCTCAGTGAGGCCAGCGCGCTGCAAATGCACGCCTCCGCACTGGCAGCGGAGCCGGCGGTGCTCTACTGGAACGGTTCGAGTGTTGAGTGTCTGCACGCCATCCGTGAGCTGCGGCAAAGTGGCCACGGTGTCTTTTTCACCATGGATGCAGGTCCTCAGGTAAAGGCCGTTTGCCTGCCCGGTCACGGCGAATCTGTTGCGACCCGTTTGCAGCAAGTGCCGGGTGTGCAGTCGGTGGTGAGCTCAGCGCTGGGCCCGGGAGGCTGCCGGATATGATTGCAGCAAGCGCGCCGGGTAAAGTCATCTTGGTTGGGGAGTACGCCGTTCTGGACGGCGCACCGGCGCTGGCGATGGGGGTTGATCGACGCGTCAACGCACATTGGCATCCGCGCAAAAGCGGCGGCATTGAGTTGGACTTGCCGCCTCTGACAGACAAACCGCTGACGCTGCCGCTGGGCGAGTCGGATTGGACGCGGGCGGTGGGTGATCACCAAAGTCACCTCTGCTCAGCGCTGGGGGCCTTGCAACGGTTGATTGAGCATGGGGAACCGGCATGGCTGGCGGGCCCGAGCACGCTGCATGTTGACTCTCGCGCACTGTATGCGGACACCGCCGCCAAGCTCGGATTGGGTTCAAGTGCCGCGGTGGCTGCAGTGGTGGCGGGCATGGCAATGCGGTCGCGCCATGGCAAGGCTCCGGCGCCGGCAGACCTTCATGCTGTTGTGCGCGCCTTGCCGTCTCATGTGCAAGGCAGCGGCCTTGATCTGGCCGCTGTGATCCACGGCGGCGTGATTGAGTATCGCTTGGGATCGGCGTCTCCGCACCCGCCCACTTGGGGAGCTGTGCCTTGGCCTGATTCGCTGTCAGGATTGATTGTTTGGTCCGGTGAAACTGCTTCGAGCTCGAACTTCGTGGCGCGATATCAGGCATGGAAGGAGGCCGAGCCTCAAGCATGGTCTCGGCAATTTCGGGTGTTGCAGCAGCTGGCTGAGGCGTCCATAAAAGCGTTGAAAAGCAGTGACATAGATGGTTTTATTGAGAGCCTTGCAGACTACAGCCAGCAAACGGGTACAATGGGCGGTTTGATGGGGGCTTGCATTGCGACGCCGACACATCGCCAACTCGCATCCATGGCTCGGGCCCATGGGGTGATGTATAAGCCCAGCGGCGCGGGCGGTGGTGACATTGGGGTGGTATTGAGCACCGACATCGACGCGACCCAGGCCGTCAAGGCAGCCATGGCTGACGCAGGCTTTTGGGCCATGGCACTGACGCCCAGCGAGGATGGGTTAACGTTTGAGTCCAAGCCGCAAGCGTGAGCGCACCAAAACACAAATAACGATCAGTGGAGCCAACAGCGATGGCCGGGGACACGCCAAACAAACAGCAAAAAGACGCTCGGGTGGATCAATCACGCATTCCTAAGTTCTATAAGATGAGCGTGGCTGAGCGGGTTCAAACTGTCCATAATCATGGTTGGCTGAACCACAGCGACTTCCAAGCACTGCAGTCTGGTCAGCACACCTTGTCTGTGAACCTCGCCGACAAGATGATTGAAAACGTCATCGGCGTCATGGGCTTGCCGGTGGGTTTGGGCTTAAATTTCTTGATCAATGACAAAGACCATGTGGTGCCATTGGTTGTTGAGGAGCCCTCTATTGTGGCCGCGCTCAGCGCGGCAGCCAAGCTTGCCAGGGAAGCCGGCGGTTTTCAGGTGGACAGTCAGCCCCCGATGCTCATTGGCCAGGTCCAAATTGTCGATGTGCCCAACCCCGCGCAAGCCAAGGCGGCCCTGCTGCAGCGCAAAGGCGAGATCCTAAATTTGGCCAACAGTCTGCATCCAAAGATGATTGCTCGCGGTGGGGGTGCCAAGGATCTGGAGGTGTTTGTTCACCCCTCCCAGGGTCCCGGTGGGGACATGGTGGTGCTGCATTTGTTGGTTGATACCTGTGACGCCATGGGTGCGAATCTGGTCAACACCATGTGCGAGGGCGTGGCATCGCTTGTCGAGACCATCTCCAAAGGACGGGTGTTTCTTAGGATCTTATCGAACTTGGCAGACCGCGCGTTGGTTCGGGCGAGAGTGCGGATCCCCACGGCGTTACTCAGCGGCAAGGGGTTCGATGGTGAGCAGGTCAGAGACGGCATCATCGTGGCCAATGATTTTGCGCGTGTCGACCCGTATCGCGCCGCCACGCACAACAAAGGCATCATGAATGGCATTGATGCAGTGGCATTGGCTACGGGCAATGACTGGCGTGCCATCGAGGCCGGTGCACACGCCTATGCCGCTCGGGGAGGCCATTACACCGCGCTGACTGAATGGTCCAAAGCCGACAATGGCGATTTGCTCGGTGAGCTNGAGGTCCCNATCAAAGTGGGCACGGTAGGGGGTCCTTTGCAGACCAATCCCACGGTGGCGCTCAATCTGCGATTGATGAAAACATCCTCAGCGCGTGAGCTGGCGGAAGTGATGGGTGCGGTGGGTTTGGCTCAAACGTTTTCAGCGCTGAGAGCGTTGGTCACCGAGGGCATTCAGCAGGGCCACATGACGCTGCACGCCCGGTCGGTGGCGACCGCGGCAGGCACGCCGCCAGAGCTCTTTGACACCGTCGTTGACCGGCTTGTGGCCTCAGGTGAGATTAAGATTTGGAAGGCACAAGAGATCATGAAGGCTGTTGAGGCGCAAACGCATCCTCAAGTGGCCGCAGGTCACAGCGAAACGGCTGAGACGCTGGAAGGTGAGCCGGTGGGTGCGGGACATGGCAAGATCATTTTGCTCGGTGAGCACTCGGTCGTCTATGGGCGTCGAGCCATCGCGGCACCAATCCCGCTGGCCATCCAGGCGCGGATCGACGATCAGCGTGAGCACAGCGAGTTGATCATTCCTCGGTGGGGCATTGAACAGCGGTTGGACTTTGGCGCCAAGCATCCCCCATCGTTCACCCGCTCCATCGCGCGCGTGTTGGAAGCGTTGGGCTTGATGGATCGCTCAATTCGCATCGAGGTGTTTCCCAATGTTCCAAGGGCGATGGGCCTGGGTGGGTCCGCGGCTTTGGCTGTGGCCGTGATTCGGGCTTTGGATGCCCATTTTCAGCTTGGCCTCAATGATGATCGCGTCAATCAATTGGCTTTTGAGTGCGAAAAGATTGCGCATGGGACGCCGTCAGGGCTGGACAACACGTTGGCGACGTTTGGAGAGTTCATGCTCTATCGAGCCGGAAATGCGCCAGCGCGCGACATTATCGAGCCGGCCCGTCCTTTGCCCATGGTCATCGGGATGACCGGGATTGAGGGTTTGACTGCAAAAACCGTCGCGCGTGTTCGCGAGGCTTGGCAGCGCAATCCGGTGTTGTATGAGCGGCTTTTTGATGAAATTGATGGTTTGGTGGGGCTGTCTTTGGATGCTTTGGAGGCTGGAGACCATTCCGCGCTGGGTGAATTGATGAATGTCAATCAAGGCTTGCTCAATGCGATGCAAGTCTCAAGCCCTGAGATCGAGGAGCTGATTCAAATTGCGCGCAACAATGGCGCAATTGGCGCAAAACTGACCGGCGGCGGCGGTGGTGGTTCCATCATCGCATTGGCCCCCGACAGCAGCCGAGATGTCGCGCGCGCGATGCGCGAGGCGGGCTATCACGCGCTTGAAGTGGAGGTCGGAGGGGTCTCAGGCCCATGAGCCATCACGTGGTTTCTTCCGATGATGAAATGTTGATCCTGGTCGATTCGAACGACCAAGCCATAGGCGAGTTGTCAAAAGGGGCATGCCACGATGGTGAGGGGGTTTTGCACCGCGCTTTTTCTGTCTTTTTATTCGATGAGCAGGATCGTTTGTTGGTCCAGCAGCGCGCGTCAAGCAAGCGATTGTGGCCATTGTATTGGGCCAACAGCTGTTGTTCGCACCCTCGAGTGGGCGAGAGCATGACATTGGCAACCCAGCGGCGCGTGGAAGAAGAGCTGGGGTTGTCAACGCCGCTGTCGTACGCTTATCAATTCCAATACCATGCTCAGTTTGGAGACCTGGGCGCTGAGTCTGAGCTTTGCTCTGTCTTTCTTGGGCGCGCGAAACTGGCGGAGGTCTCCCCCAATCCCACCGAGATAGCGTCCATCCAATGGCTGGGGCTGGAGGAGGTGGATGCCTGGACAGATCCTAACCATTCAGGTCACGCTGTGGCGCCCTGGTTTCGTATGGAGTGGCAGCGTTTTCGCGGTGGGCATGCCCACGTGCTCGAGACTTTCTTGCAAGGTCAGCCGCACTCGAGGTGATTACACCTCGTCGGGCAGGGCGATCTTGAAGCCCAAGCCTTGGACCGTGTGGAGGAGCTTCGTTTTATAGGGACGATCCAGCGATTTTCGCAGGTTATACATGTGCGATCGCAGGGTATCCGAGTCTGGCAGCATGTCACCCCACAGCTCATGTTCGAGCTGTTCTCGCGTGACAAGCTTAGGCGATTCTCGCATCAAGACCTTGAGGATGCGTACCGAGGTGGGCGATAAGTTGAGGCGTTTTCCTTCTCTTTCTACACGCATGGTCCGCGGATCAAATATCAAATCGCCCACGCGAATGGCGCCATCGGATACTTCGCCACGTGCCCGCCGAATCAGCGCCTTAATTCGCATCTCCAGCTCCTGCATCGCAAACGGCTTTACAAGGTAATCGTCAGCGCCCGCCTCAAAACCCTGCACCTTGTCTTCAATTTGGTCTCGGGCCGTGAGCATGAGAATCGGTGTGCCATCCCCTTGGTCTCGCAGTGATTTGCAGACCTTAATTCCATCGACTTTGGGAAGCATTAAATCAAGCACAATCAAGTCGTACTTGTTGTCTTCTAAGAGATTCAGTGCGATCGAGCCGTCGGCGGCGAAATCCATCGCATAGCCCGCGCTCTCAAGATAGTCCCCAACGCTTGCGGCCAAATCGCTGTGGTCTTCCACCAAAAGGATGGTGATGTGCGCATCTTGTTCGGTCATTAAAGGTGACCCTCGTAATTGCAAAATTTCTCTATGGTGATGGACACTTTCTGAATCGGCAGGTTCCCATCAGCGCTTCATCGAATTGAAAAATTCTTCATTTGTTTTGGTGATTTTGAGTTTATCCAGCATGAATTCAATGGCTTGGGCCTCATCCATCGGCTGAAGAATGCGTCGAAGAATCCATGCTTTTTGGAGGGTTTCATTGCCGACCATGAGCTCTTCTCGTCGGGTCCCGGAGCGGTTGATATCAATCGCAGGGTAGGTCCGTTTCTCAGCAATTTTCCGGCTGAGATGAATCTCCATGTTGCCCGTGCCCTTAAATTCTTCGTAGATCACTTCGTCCATCTTCGATCCGGTATCCACCAAAGAAGTGGCAATGATGGTTAAGCTGGCGCCGCCTTCGATATTTCTGGCCGCACCGAAAAAGCGTTTCGGACGCTGTAAGGCATTGGCGTCCACCCCGCCGGTCAGCACTTTGCCAGAGCTTGGTACGACGGTGTTGTATGCACGAGCCAAGCGCGTGATGGAGTCGAGCAGAATAATCACATCGTGTTTGTGCTCCACAAGTCTTTTGGCGCGCTCGATGACCATATCAGCGACTTGAACGTGGCGTGTCGCGGGCTCATCAAAAGTTGAGGAAATGACCTCAGCATCAACACTGCGCTGCATTTCTGTGACTTCTTCAGGCCGCTCATCGATCAGCAAAATGATCATGTAAGCTTCAGGGTTGTTGGCTCGGATGGCGCTGGCAATGGATTGGAGCATCATGGTCTTACCGGCCTTGGGCGGGCTGACAACCAGGCCTCGCTGACCCTTGCCAATGGGTGCAATCAAATCAATCACTCGGCCGGTAATGTCTTCAGTGGAGCCATTGCCGCGCTCCAATACGAGCTGCTCTCTTGGAAACTCAGGTGTGAGGTTCTCAAAGAGAATTTTGTTCTTGGCGTATTCGGGTTTGTCAAAGTTCAGCTCTTCGACTTTAAGAAGCGCGAAGTACCGCTCTGAGTCCTTGGGCGGGCGAATTTTCCCCGAAATCATGTCACCTGTTCGGAGGTTAAACCGGCGGATTTGGGAAGGTGAGACGTAAATGTCATCGGGCCCTGCCATGTAGGAGGCTTCCGCGGAGCGCAAAAAGCCAAATCCATCTTGCAGAATTTCTAAGACCCCATCTCCATAGATGGACTCTTTCTTGCGTGCCTTGGCTTTGAGAATCGCGAAAATAACGTCTTGCTTTCGCGAGCGACCGATATTTTCGATCCCCAAGCTTTCGGCCATTTCAATGAGTTCGTGTACGGATTTTCGTTTGAGTTCTGTGAGGTTCATGGAGATGTCTGTTGAGAAAGGTTGAGTGACAATGAGGTTGGGTGGAACGCACGATCGCCCCAGGCCTGACCGGCAGAATTAACCATCTGGATTAGGTCAAAGTTCTATTTAAGATCTATTGAGAGTCTGGTTGGCAGGCGATCGAACTCGCTACAGAATGCTTATGTTAGCACCATTGGGCGGGGGCGTCCAGTGGGGTGGCCCGGCAGATTGTGCCGCCGGGTGTGGCTTCCGCCTTTGGTGTGGTCCGACCTAAATGGTCGAGTCCACAAACTCTTTCAGGGCCGATTTTGTCATGGCCCCGACTTTGGTGCCCTGAGGTTCACCATCTTCGAAGATCATGAGGGTCGGAATGCCCCTGATTTTGAAGCGGTTTGCAATTTGTGGGTTCTCGTCGATGTTGACCTTGGCGATCGTCAGTTTATCGCCGTACTCACCAATCAACTCATGTAAAATCGGATCAATCATTTTGCATGGACCGCACCATTCAGCCCAGTAATCAACTAAGACGGGTCCATCGGCGTTAATGACCACCTCATCGAAGGTGCTCTCAGACACATGTACTGGATTGACGCTCATGCTGAAACTGCTCCTTAAGCTGGGTGGAACTGCAGTAAGTGGCTTTCATGGTAACGGATTTAACTGGACCATGCGACGGCCAAATCTAAATTACTAGGAAATTTTGTGGACACTGATTACACCGACACGCCCGCCGCCGCCAGTCAAGAGACCGTATTGACGGAGTTGGCCTTTGCCGAGCTGGCACTGGATGAGCGCATTCAGCGAGGTCTTGATGAGGCCGGCTTTAGCCACTGCACGCCAATTCAAGCCAAAACGTTGCCCACGGCATTGGCGGGGCGTGATGTGCTGGGTCAGGCGCGCACTGGAACCGGCAAAACGGCGGCCTTTCTGCTCGCCGTGTTTCAAAAGCTGCTTCAGTCGCCGTCGACTCAGGCTGGCCGCAATCCTCGCTCTGTCATTATCGCGCCCACACGCGAACTGGCCATCCAAATCCACAAGGATGCTGAAAGCCTGGGCAAGCACACCGGCTTGACCACGCTTTTGGCCTATGGCGGCGTTGATTATCAACGCCAGAAAGATGCGATCGCTGAGGGAGTGGATATCCTCATCGGCACACCCGGTCGCTTGATCGATTTCCTCAAACAAAACATCTACGACTTAAAGTCAATCGAAGTTGCGGTGTTGGATGAGGCAGACCGGATGTTTGATTTGGGGTTCATTGCCGACATTCGTTTCATGTTTCGACGCATGCCCAGCACGGATCAACGCCAATGCCTGATGTTCTCAGCCACGTTCCCACTGAAAGTGACCGAGCTGGCTTATGAGCACATGAAAGACGCACAGACCATTCGGATTGAAGAAGAGCAAATGACCACCGAGCGAGTCAAGCAGGTGGTGTACTACCCGGCCAACCGGGAGAAACTGCCGCTGCTGTACTCGCTTCTCAAAGAACGATCCTGTGCGCACACCATGGTGTTTGTGAACACTCGCCACGGCGCGGACACGGTGGCGCGGACCCTCAAGGCCAACGGAATGAATGCAGCCATGTTGGCGGGCAATGTGCCCCAGGCCAAGCGCCAGAAGTTGCTCAAAAGATTTCATGATGGCGATATCGATGTCATGGTCGCCACCGATGTCGCCGCACGGGGTCTGCACATCCCGGATGTCTCGCACGTGATCAATTACGATTTGCCGCAAGACGCTGCAGACTATGTGCATCGCATTGGACGAACGGCACGTTTGGGCGCATCAGGCGATGCCATCAGTTTTGCGTGCGAGGACTACGCCTTTTACTTGCCTGAGATTGAAGCCTTTATCGGGCTTGATTTGCCCGTCGTGAACCACGATCCAGATGCGTTGCCCACGCTCAAACGCCCACCGCCACGAAAAAAATCTTCTGGATCCGGTCAGCGTGGGCGGTCGAGGTCGGGCAGGCGGCGGCGCCAGTAGAATCAAGCGTGGGTGCTTTGGGGCGGCGTGTGCTAACCTCCAATAACTCATGGGTACAGGCCTTTTAGGGAGGCGGTGTTGATGACCCTGCAGGCGATCAAAGACCGATGGATGGAGCGTCGTGAAGGTGCGGTGGACACAGCTGCTTGGGCCGCTCGTGCCCCCTTGATCGTGACAGTCGCTCTGGTGATGATGGCCGCTTGGCTGGTGGCGCGGCTTTTTTGGCTATTGATTGTGGGCCCAGAGGTGAATCACTCGACTTTGGGAAGTCGCGATTTGGCTGATCGAGCGGAGCGCTCTGTGCCGGCCGGCGCCAGTCACAATGTCGACTGGACGCTGTTCGGTGGTCAGACCCGGGCTCGCGCCACCGACGTTGCCCGGCTGCCTGTCGATGAGAGCCGTTTGTCGCTGGTGGGCGTGGTGTACACAAAAGACCCACAATCGCCGAGTGATTCGACTGGTTATGCGTTGATTCGCGGGGTGTCGTCGAGAGACGGCATGTTTCGGGTGGGTGAGACATTGCCCGATGGGCGGACCATCGAACAGATTGAGCCCACTGCGGTGGTGTTAGGCGGGCCACAGGGTCGCCGCGTGCTGATGCTCCATGAGCGTGAGGCGCAAGACCATTCGGATGCGTCAGCCGGCATGCCCGCCACGCGTGCATCCAGGGTCGAAGAGCTTGATTGGACACAAGGGGTGGGTGTGGCGTCGGTGAGCGGGTTGCCCAGCGAGTCACCATTGGATTCGGTTGCCGTGCGGCGAGGCGGTGTCGCAATGATGGCCGTGCCGTCAGGTGGGTTCAGGTTGCGACCGGGTCCCGAGGCGGAGTGGTTTGCGCGCGCTGGCCTACAGATCAATGATGTGCTGGTGGCCATCAATGGACAGCCCGTCGGGTCGCAGTTGCCATCGGGGGGAGATCTCACCGATTGGGTCACACAGATCGCATCCGGTGAGCGCATGACATTGACGGTCGATCGAAACGGGCAACGGGTTACCATTGAACCCTCAGCTGAGGGGCTTCGCCAGATGTTGGAGCCCACGGGTGGATGATGGCTGAGCTGTGACAGGTTCTCGCATGGATTGCAACGGTTGGAGTGGAGGGTGCACGAAACCATGAACAGTCTTTTCGTCTCAAAACTCAGGTCTTGGTTGGCCATCAGTTGGCTGGCCATGGCTTGTTTGCTGATTCCAACGGCGCATGTTTGGGGTCAAGATGAACAAGATGCCCATGTGCTCAACTTTACCGACGCCGACATCCGAACCGTGATCAATGCTGTGGCAGAGATGACGGGACGGACGATGATTATCGACCCGCAGGTGGCAGGTCAGGTCAGCGTGGTCTCAAATGAGGCACTGGATGATGCGGCGGTCTACGACGTATTTTTGGCGGTGTTGGCTGTGCATGGATTTAGCGCCATCGAAGATGGGGTGACGACTCGCATTATTCCCGACAGCGACGCCCAAGCCTCCGGCCGGGTGCCTGTGGATCAGATGCGGGCGTCGGGTGATGAGCCCGTGATGAGGATCATTGCCACTGACCATGTGGACGCCGGCGAGGTGGTGAGCCTCCTTCGCACTTTGGTCCCAGCCTCCGCGTATTTGGCGCACCATGCCCCCTCAAACGTGGTGATCGTGTCTGATCGTGCAGCCAGTGTTCGCCGAATCGAGACCATCATCCAACGTTTGGATGCCCAAAGCAAAGAAGAGCTGGAGGCCATTGCGCTTTCTCATGCCGATGCCACCGAGGTGGTGAGTCTGATCGAGCGACTGTACGCCAACGCCAGCCAAGCGCAGGCCGTTGCCGACGCGCGGACGAATACGGTCATCTTGTCGGGGGACCCCAGCCGCAGACTTCGGTTACGGACGTTGGTGGCGCACTTGGACACGCCGCTGTCGGTGGACGGTCAAACGCAGGTCATTTACCTTCGTTACGCAACAGCCGCTGATCTGGTGCCTGTGTTGCAAGGCATGTTGGCAGAGCCCAGCGAGCAGGGTTCAAGCCGAACCAAGATCCAAGCCGATGAAGCCACCAACGCGTTGGTGGTGACGGCCAATCCGTCGGTGTTCCGAACAATCGAGTCTGTCGTTCGCCAGCTCGACATTCGGCGTGCGCAGGTCCAAGTGGAGGCCATCATCGCGGAGGTGGCGATGGACACCAGTCAAGAGCTGGGAATCCAGTGGCAAGCATTTGCCACAGGCGATGATGGGTTGTTCGGCGGCACCAATTTCCAATCGGGGGGGAACAACATCCTAACCCTCAGCAGCGCGGCAGGTCAGGGTGGGGAGGCGGCGAGTTTGACGTTGCCCGGCCAAGGGCTGAACTTGGGGTATGTTCGCGGTCGGTCTGACCTGTTGGGATTGGACATTTTAGAGATTGGTGCGTTGGCCCGTGCACTGAGTCAAGATGCCAACACCAATGTGCTTTCCACACCCTCGGTGGTCACGATGGACAACCACCCTGCGAGCATCAGTGTGGGTCAAGAGGTGCCGTTTGTTTCAGGCAGCTTTTCTGCCCAAGGCATCGCATCGTCCGATGGGCAAGTGAACCCTTTCCAAACCATTGAGCGAAAAGAGATTGGAATCAAACTCAACGTCACGCCACACATTAATGAGGGTGATCAGGTGATGCTGGCCATTGAGCAAGAGGTGTCTACATTGGCGCCCTCATCTGGCGCGGTTGATTTGATCACCAATAAGCGAACAATTGCCACTCGAGTCATGGTGCCCGACGGGGCCATCTTGGTGCTGGGAGGTTTAACCACAGAAGATGTTCAAGAGCAGTTGGAGTCTGTTCCAGGCCTGGGGCAGATCCCGGTGCTGGGCGAGCTGTTCAAATATCGCCGAAACAACAACGTCAAACGCAATCTGATGGTCTTCATTCGGCCCGTGATTTTGCGCGATGATCAGGTGCTCGATGAGGTCACTGGCCGCAAGTACTCCATCATTCGCGACGCGCAACAGCGAAACATCGATCAGGCACAATCGCTCAGTCCCGCCAAGGACGCGCCGCTGCTGCCTGAGCTGAGTGATTTTTTACAAAATCCACCGCCGAATGAACGCTGATTTTCGCCCCCATTACCGGTTTGCCAAACACCGCGGTGTTGCCGTGGTCGATCAGGGTGAAGGTGATCTGACCCTCGCTGTCCGTGCGCCTGCAGATGCTGCGGCGGTGCAGGATGTTCTTCGCCACTTGGGGCGGGAGGTGGCCATTGAGACCATGCCACCGGCAGCATTTGATGGTCTACTGGCTCGACTCTATGAAAACCCGAACGCCAGCGCCCAGCAGGTGATCGATGATCTTGACGATGACTTTGATTTGTCTCAACTGGCTGATGACTTGCCACAGTCATCCGATCTTTTAGACAGTGAGGATGATGCCCCCATTATTCGCTTAATCAATGGGGTGTTGACTCAAGCGCTGAAAGCTCAAGCGTCAGATATTCACTTTGAGCCTTTTGAGGATCGTCTGGCCATTCGGTTTAGGGTCGATGGGGTGCTGCATGAGGTTATGGCGCCCAGTCGGGCGCTGGCCTCGTTGATCGTTTCTCGGTTGAAAGTCATGGCCGAGTTGGATATTGCTGAAAAGCGGGTGCCGCAAGATGGACGCATTGGCTTGACCATTGGTGGCCGGGCAGTGGATGTTCGCGTGTCAACGCTGCCCTCGAGCCATGGCGAGCGCGTTGTGCTCCGCTTGCTCGATAAGCAGGCGGGTCGGCTGGACCTCAATGAGTTGGGCATGTCAGACCAGGCGCGCGGGACCATGGATGAGCTGTTGTCGAGGCCGCATGGCATCATCTTAGTCACAGGGCCGACGGGCTCAGGCAAGTCGACAAGTCTGTACGCCGCCATCTCGCAACTCAATGATCGCAGCCGAAACATCATGACGGTCGAAGACCCCATTGAATATGATCTCGATGGTGTGGGTCAAACCCAAGTCAATCCGAAAGTTGATTTGACTTTCGCCCGAGGTTTACGAGCGATTCTCAGACAGGATCCGGACGTGGTCATGGTTGGAGAGATTCGTGACGTCGAGACGGCTCAAATGGCGGTGCAGGCCTCATTGACCGGTCATTTGGTTTTGTCCACGCTGCACACCAACACGGCGCTGGGGTCGGTGACCAGGCTCATGGATATGGGAATAGAGCCCTTTTTGTTGGCCTCAAGCCTGATTGGGGTTGTGGCACAGCGCTTGGTGCGGGTGGTCGACCGCGAAGCCTGTGAGCAGGTGTGGACAGCACCCGATGTGCTCGGGTTGGAGGGCGCACCCGTTCAGGCATGGCGACCGCGCACCGATCTTTCTCAAGGGCAGACAGGCTATCGAGGACGCACCGGAATCTATGAGGTGGTCAAGGTCACGCCTGGCTTGAGAGACGCCATTTATGCCGGCTCAAATGAGCACGCCCTCAGTGCGATCGCCCGAGAGCATGCCCCGTCAATTGTTGCCGACGGTTGGGAGAAAGTCAGTCAAGGGATCACTTCGATAGAAGAGGTCTTGCGCGTGACTCGCCAAGCGCAATAAAGTCATGGGTGCTTTCGAGTATCAAGCCATTGATGCGGCGCAAAAGATCAAGCGCGGGGTGGTTGAGGCCGATACCGCACGCCAAGCCAGAGGACTGATTCGCGAACAAGGCATGGTGCCGTTGGAGGTGCAAGCCGTTGAGCGCACGCAAAGCACGAGACGGCATTGGGCCAGTGCCAGCGAGCGTGCCATCATCCTTCGCCAGTTGGCGACTTTACTTCAGGCCGGCATGACGCTTGAGGAGGTGTTGGGGGTCTTGACGGAGCAGGCCGACCGCAACAGCACGCGGCGTGTGCTCGCGGCGATTCGCTCTCAGGTCTTGGAAGGCCACAGTCTGTCACAAGCGATGAGTCAGTTCCCATCAATGTTTCCCAAGCTCTATAGCGCCTCGGTCGCTGCCGGCGAGCGGACGGGTCAGCTGGGCCCTGTCTTGGAGCGGCTGGCTGAATATGCGGCCAAGCGTCAGTCCATGCGGCGAGGGATTGGGTTGGCTTTGGTGTACCCGGCGTTTTTATTCGTGGTGGCCATGGGGGTTGTGGGCGCGCTGATTGGGGTCGTGGTGCCTCGAGTGATCACTGTCTTTGAAGGCGCGGGCCAAACCTTGCCTTGGATCACCCGCTCAATGCTTGCGCTGTCGGAGATCGTCACACGATATGGCGCTGTGGGCGCTGTTGGGTTGGTGCTGATGGGGGTTGTGGGGGTTTTGGCGTATCGTCAGCGCGCGGTGCGGTGGCGAGTGGATGTGTTGGCTTTGCGACTGCCTCTGATTGGGCGAGTGATCTCGGCCCATCAGACATCGCTGCTGATGCGAACGTTATCGATCATGGTCTCGAGTGCGGTGCCATTGGTGGCGTCTTTAAAAGTCAGTGCCAGCGTCTTGGGCAACCAAGTGGCCAAAGCTGACATTGAGACGGTGGGTCGTCGGGTGAGTGAAGGGGCATCATTGTCCAAGGCGCTTGCGCAATCGCCTTGGGTATCGAGCATCGCCCAGCGCCTGGTCCATGCCGGTGAGAAAAGCGGTGAGTTGGGCACGATGCTCGAGCAAGCTGCCGACATTGAAGAGCGGGGCCTGGATGCGGCCCAGTCGGTGGTGCTGTCGGTGATTCAGCCAATGATGATTTTGTTGGTGGGTTTGGTGGTCATGTACATTGTGTTGGCCATCATGCTGCCCATCCTGAACATGAGCCAACTGTTGGGCGGCGTATGATTCAGTTTGAGCGCGTCTCCAAGCAATATCCAGGCACGGGCCTGGCGCTGAGTGATGTCAGCTTCAGCCTCGATCGGGGTGAAATGGTTTTCTTGACAGGGCACTCAGGCGCCGGGAAATCAACCCTGCTTAAACTGATTGCTTTGATCGAGCGTCCCACGCGGGGACAATTGCTTTTTGACGGCCGCAATGTGGCTCAATTGTCTAAGCGCCACGTGCCCCACCTTCGTCGCCAAATTGGTGTGATCTTTCAAGACCACCGTCTGTTAGAAGACCAGCGGGTGTTTGATAATGTTGCGCTGCCTTTGGTGATCGCAGGCGTTGAGTATCGGGAGATCAAGCGCAGAGTCAGAGCAGCACTGGACAAAGTCGATCTGTTGGACAAAGAGCGCGCTTATCCACCGATGCTTTCAGGTGGCCAGCAGCAGCGGGTTGGCATCGCCCGTGCCATCATTGCAAAGCCTGCGGTGCTTTTGGCTGACGAGCCGACGGGCAACCTGGATCCTCATTTGTCCAAAGAACTGATGCGCTTTTTTGTGAACCTCAACGAGTTGGGGATGACGGTGTTGGTGGCCACGCACGATGTGGATTTAATTTCAGGCTTTGATAAGCCCCGTTGGACACTCGCTCAAGGTGGGTTGGTGGATGGGCAAGGCGCGCTTTAAGTCGCGTCCGCCGATGCGGCCGCGCGTTTCTATGCGCGATGCCGTGCGTGCTTGGGCTCGGCGGCACGGCTACAGTTTTTTCTCCTCGCTGGGTGAGTTTGTTCGCCGGCCGGTGGCCTCTGCCATGACCATCGTGGTGCTTGCATTGGCGCTCAGCTTGCCGCTTTTGCTTCATTTGGCCGTCAGTCAGCTTGATGCCGTGGCTGGTGACATGGATGCCCAAGTCACGCTGTCAGTTTTTGCTGAGCGTGAGCTGTCCGACACTGAGGTGCGGCGTCTAAGCGCCCGGTTAGCGGCTCGGCCCGATGTGGTCACCGCTGACCCGATCAGTCCCGAGGCCGGGCTGAGGGAGGCGCTAAACAACCTCGGCTTGGCCACGGCGCTCGAGGACATTGCTCGTTTTTATGAGGACAATCCGCTGCCTTGGGTGGTCGTATTGGGGGTTGACCCTCAAGCCTCTACCGATGCCTTGGTGGCTCAACTGCAAGACACTTCGGGCATTGCGCAAGTGATTGTTGATCAGGCCTGGCTGCAGCGGTTCAGGTCATTGCTGGAGGTGGGTCAGCGATTGGTGGTGATCTTGTCAACGCTGTTGTTGCTTGCCGTTGTGTTCGTGGTTGCGCACGCCATTCGCATGGACGTTCACCAGCGCAGGCATCAGATCGAGGTGATGGCATTGATCGGGGCGACGCCGGGCTTTATTCGCAGGCCATTTTTATACTCGGGCTTTTGGCTGGGCACCTTTTCTAGCATGTTGGCCATTGCGCTGGTTTATGTCGTGATTGGCGCCTTGCATGGCCCGATAACGGCGCTGGCTGACAGTTATGGCAGTGCTTTTGAATTGGAGGGCCCGAGCGCGGCAACGATGATCGCGACAATGGCAATGATGGGGTTGATCGGCGTGTTTGGGTCCATGATCGCGGTCCATCAGCACCTGACAAAGCGCGGTTTGAATTAAGCCAAGCCTGCGACCGACGGCTCGTTGAGCGTGGCGGTGATGCGCTGATACTCCGCCATGGACGATCGCCCCTCAAGCACGTGCGCCAATGCCGCTTGATTAAGGGTCTGCCCGCCTTGTTTTTGAATTTGTGCGGCCAAGCCCACGTCCGAGTGGCCCTGGGCAATCTGGGCTTGCAGTGTTTGAGTGATCGGCAAGGTCTCAAACACCCCCGTGCGGCCCAAATAGCCGCGTCGACAGGCCGGGCACCCGACGGCCCGATACACTTTGGCGCCGGGGCTCTTGGCCATCAAGCGCTGGGCGGAGGTTGATCGATCATGTGTTTTACATGCGTGCAAGGTTCGCATGAGGGTTTGCGCGATGATGAGTCGGCATGCCGATGCAACATCGGCGCGGTCAACGCCCAAGTGCAGCAAGCGTGTCAAGGTGGCCAGCGCGGTGTTGGTATGCAGGGTCGACAAAATAAGATGGCCGGTCTGTGCCGCTTGGACGGCAATTTTGGCGGTGGTTCGGTCACGGATCTCGCCAATCATTAAAACATCAGGATCTTGCCTGAGAAAAGCGCGCAGCGCATGGGCAAACGTCAGTCCGATGCCCTCATGGTGGGCGACTTGGTTGACCCCTGGAAGGGTCATCTCAATCGGGTCTTCGATGGTTGAAATATTGCGATGCGTTTGGTTGAGCTGCTGGAGGGCAGCATACAAAGTCACTGTTTTCCCCGAGCCTGTGGGTCCGGTGACCAAAATCAGCCCCCAAGGACACGCCAGGGCTGCCTCGAGCTGGGCGTGCTGCTCCGAGCGCATGCCCAACTGGTCTGTCTTGGGCAGATGGATCAGCGCATCCACATGACGAAGCACGATTTTTTCGCCAAACAAAGTGGGGCAGGAGGACACTCGAAACTCATGCGCTGCGTTGGCTTGGGTGAGTTTTAATCGGCCATCTTGCGGCAGACGCTTCTCTCCAATATCCAACTGTGCCATCACCTTGATGCGCGCGGTGACCGCGTCGGTCAGGTGTTGAGGCAGCTGCGCATGCTCCTCCAATAAGCCGTCGATTCTGAGCCGAATGCGGCACGTGGCGCCGAGCGGTTCAAAGTGGATGTCAGAAGCCCGTTTCGCCACGGCATCGGCCAGAACCTGATCGACCCACGCGACCGCTGAATCGGGCGCGGGCATGTCTAAAACATCAGCCAATCGCCCAGCAGGGCATGCCAGATCAGCGCCAACCAACCGGCCAACGCCAAGTGTGGGCCAAATGCAATGGGCGTGTCGCGCCCGCGCTGCGCGAGCACCATCCCCAATAGTCCTGCCACTGAGCCCATCAGGCTGGCCAAAAACAGCACGATCGGGAGCAGCGACCAACCCAGCCAAGCGCCCAACGCGGCCAACAGCTTCAGGTCGCCGCCGCCCATGCCCTCCTTGCCAGTCAAGAGTCTGAACCCGTGAAGCACCAGCCACAAGATCGAAAACCCAGCCACCGCGCCCCAGATGGCGTCGCTGGGGGTTGCGAACCAGCTCCAAGTGGCATTGATCAATAGGCCGGCCCACAACAGGCCAAGGGTCAATACATCGGGCAACAGATGGTGCTCAAGGTCAATCGCGGAGGCGGCAATCAAGGTCCACGCCATGCCGGCAGCGGCCAGCGTTGGCCAGCTGAGCCCCCATTGCCAGACAACAAGCACGGTGGCCGCGGCACACAACACCTCAACGATCGGATAGCGCCAGCCGATGGCGTTTTCGCAATGGCGACAGCGGCCTCGCAGCACCAACCAAGAGATGACCGGGATGTTGTCATGCCATGCGATGCCATGATGGCAATGGACACACCGTGAGCGAGGCCAAATCAGCCCGGGTGGGGCGGGGGTGTCGGTGTGATCGGACTCAGACACCATGACATGCCAAGCGTGCATCAGCCTGGCGGGCAGCCGCACGATCACGACATTGATAAAGCTGCCGACAATCAGGCCCATCACGCCAGCGATAACAAGCTGTGCCCAGGTTGGCCAAGCCAGCAATGTTTCAATCAATTCAGGCTCCTTGAGTCCTCAGGTTCAGTGACCTCAACAAGGATCAGTGATGTCACATCATGACGCTCGACAGATTAAAAATCGGCAGGTACAGTCCAATCAGCAGGCCACCCACCAACAATCCGACCGTGACCATCATAATCGGTTCAACCAGCGCGAGCGAGCGATCCAGAGCATTGTTGACATCGCTTTGCAACATTGAAGCCACCTGATCAAACAATGCATCCAGCCGCCCGCTGCCCTCGCCAATGCCAACAAGGTGCACCATCCACTCAGGAAAGGCGGCCGTTTGAGCCAGCCCTTGAGCCAGTGACCCGCCCTGGGTGATGTGCCGATGGGTGTCTTCTANCGCTTGTCGGTGCGCCACATGTGCTGTGGTTTGGCTCACCAACTCGAGCGCTTGAGCCAGTGGCAAGCCCGCGCGCAACAAAGTTCCCATGCTGCGAGTGACGGTGAGTGCGCTTTTGGCACGGAGCAATGCGCCAAGCACGGGCGCATGATCAACCAGGCTTGCACCAAGCGCCCGAACCCTGGGGCTGAGTCGGTAGGCCAAGATCATACCCAGACCGGAACCCATCCCCCACGCCCAGTCGCTCCAACCCAGGCTTCGCACGGCATTGGATGCGCTGAGAATGGCCAAGGTGGGGCCTGGCATCGGGGCATCCAACCCGTCAAACAGCGCCTCAAATTGCGGCACCACGCCCAGCAGCAGCCCAAAAGAGACCAAGGCGGCAACCATGAGCACGCTGACGGGATAGGCCAGCGCACTGGTCAGCCGTTGGGTGGCCTCGTGGTGGGCTTTCTGTTCACTGGCCACATCCGCGATGGCTTGGGTGAGGGTGCCGGTTGTCTCCCCCGCCTGAATCATGGCTGTTGCAGTTTTGGGAAACAGCGGTTCGAGTTGCCGAAATCCATGGGCCAGCCCATGCCCTTGTTGCACAGACGCCAGCCATCGATCAACCACCTGGCGAGCCGCGCCGTGAGGGTGCACTCGCCCAGCCACCCGCAGCGCTTCCAAAATGGGAAGATGGGCCACCAACAGCGTGTGCAGTTGGTCGAGCAGCGCGATGCGTTGACTCGCCCGCAACCTGGCGGGTGCTGACTTAAGCCTCATTGCTTTGACAACTGTCGGGAATGAACGCCGATGGCAGATCGCTGATACAAGACCAACGCCCTTGCGCTCCGTCGCGTTCAAATCGAACCGTATGCCCCTGGATTTGGGGGCTTCCAAGCAACGAGCAGATGAGTGCACCGTCGCCTGAGTCTGGGTCGGGCAACTCCATCGATAAGGTGCATCGCTGCGTGGCGTTGCCTTCACCCGTCGCCCCAAGATCAACCAGCTCAAAATCCGTGATCCCCCGCAGCGCAAGGTCCTCATAGGCCGTGGTTAACGCGCGGACCTCGCTCATGCCGCCCATCACGTGTGAGCGGGCCACTTGGTTTTGAAACCCCGGGATGGCAACGCTGGCGAGCACGGCGATGATGACAATCACAATCATCAGTTCAATCAAACTAAAGCCTTGCAGGCGAGGGGTGTGGTGCGCCAGTGAGGCGCTTTGGCTTGGGTCGATGCGCATGGAAACCTCCTTTAATGTGAGTTGGATAACGGCCAAACAATGATGGCCACACTCTTGGAGGGTGCAACGACTGTGCCAATCTGGCGGGGCGAGGGATGGGGCTTGGCGACCAGGGCGTGACACTCAGTGTCGCCACTGAGGCGCGCGGGTGTCAAAAAATGGTCAGTTGGCTCAGGCCTTGTGCGACAACCAGCGCGACGCCAAAGCTGACCGTGGTCTGGATCGAGCGGGTTTGTGTGAGGTGGCGATAGGCATCAAACAGCAGCCAAATCATCCATGCCAGGCCCAGCAGGCTGGGCAATGACCACAGCATCAATTCCATGGCAGGCAGGAGGTGCGTGGCAGGGGCCATGACGTGGTTGCCATCGTTGACATCCAGTGCACTGAGTCGGGTGCTCAGTTCGATGATGGTCTCGCTCACGCCAGGCANGGCGAGATAGGCGCTCACCCCCACCAACGGCCAGCGTGCAAAGGACACGTGGGCCAGCCAGTCCAGCCAGGCCACGGGCGCTTTGATGACGTGCGAGGCCACCAGCAAAGCCAATGCCATCCAAACAACATTCGCCAAGCCTTGCGCCAGGTGTTTCAGACCGCTGTTTTCGGTGGTCTCGGAGAGGCTGTTGAGGGCGTGGTAGTCGAGGTTCAGCACCCCGTCGGTGATCAGTCCGCCCACGCTTGCCAACGCGGCCACGATGACCAGCACCAATCCGCCTCCAATCAGCGCTTGGGTTCGGCTCAGCACGCGCGCAGGATGCAGCAAGACGTTCACTGATCAGGCACCTCGCCGGTCCAGTCACACACCACTTTGCCGCATTGACCTGAGGCCATCAGCTCAAACCCCTCCGACCAGCGGGTGATCGGCAGATGGTGAGTCAGCACGGTCTCGAGTGGAAAGCCGGTGAGCGTCATCTGCGTCATTTTGTACCAGGTCTCATACATCCGCCGGCCATAGATCCCGTGGAGCTCCAGCCCCCGGAAAATGACCGTGTCCCAATCAATGCCGGTGTTTTTGGGCAGAATGCCCAGCAAGGCCACATGCGCACCGTGGTACATGCACGCCAACAAGTCATTGAAGGCCTTTGGATTGCCCGACATCTCTAAGCCGATGTCGAACCCGTCGATGTTGAGCTCGTGAACAACGTCGATCAGTGACTCATCTTGGACATTGACGGTGCGCGTGGCACCCATGCGCTTGGCGAGATTCAAGCGATAATCATTAATGTCACTGACGACGATATGGCGCGCGCCCACGTGCTTGGCGATGCCAGCGGCTATGATGCCGATGGGCCCGGCGCCGGTAATCAAAACATCCTCACCGACCAGATCGAATTGAAGTGCGCAGTGGGCGGCGTTCCCAAAAGGATCAAAAAAAGCGGCCAGTTTAGAAGGGATTTCATCGGGCAGTGGCCACAGGTTCGATGCCGGCACCACAACGTACTCAGCAAATGCGCCGTGGCGGTTCACGCCAATGCCCTCGGTGTTTGGGCACAGATGGGGTCGACCCGCGCGGCAATTTCGACAGATGCCGCAAACCACATGACCCTCGGCAGAGACGCGTTGGCCGACATCATAGCCGCTGACACCGGCGCCCAATTCAACCACTCGGCCCATGAATTCGTGGCCAATGGTCAGCGGCGTGTTGATGGTGCGTTGTGCCCACTCATCCCAAAGGTAGATGTGCAAGTCAGTCCCACAAATTGCGGTTTTTTCAACTTTGATCAACACCTCGTTGGCACCCACCTGGGGCACCGGCACAGTCTCCATCGAGAGCCCAGGGGCAGGGTCGGCCTTGATCAAAGCCTGCATTGTGGCGCTCATATCAAGACTCCTCTTTTAGGGGGGGTGAGCGATGAGAAGGCGCATTATATCAGCCGGATCTGTCAAAATAGCCCAATGGCCAAAGTCAAAACCGAATACATCTGCCGCGCTTGCGGTGCCCGCTTTCCGAAGTGGGCTGGCCAGTGCCCCGACTGTGGTGAGTGGAACGCCCTCGAAGAGGCCGTGAGCGCCCAAACCCCCCAGGGTCCGGCCTCGCGCGGTCACTGGGCGGGGGCTTCGGCCGGTGAGGTGGTCAACCTCGGTGAGGTCAGCATGGACACGCCCGCCCAGCGCCTGGCCAGTGGTTTGAGCGAGTTGGACCGCGTCCTCGGGGGCGGCTGGGTGGCGGGGTCGGTGGTGTTGCTGGGGGGTGATCCGGGCATCGGCAAGTCGACACTGTTGCTGCAAGTTCAAGATGCCATCGCCCAGGCTCATCGAACGCTCTACGTGACCGGCGAAGAATCCGCCGCTCAGGTCGCGCTGCGGGCTCAGCGGGTGGGTTTGGCGCCCGATGCATTGGCGTGTTTGACTGAAACATGCGTAGAAACGATCCTCGCCACGGCGGAGGCCCAAAAGCCACAGTTTTTGGTCGTGGACTCGATCCAAACACTTTGGACACAAACCCTTCAGTCCGCCCCCGGCGCCGTTGCTCAGGTCAGAGAATCGGCCGCGCGGTTGGTGCAGTATGCCAAAACCACCGGGTGCACCGTGGTGCTGGTGGGCCATGTCACCAAAGAGGGGGCCTTGGCTGGCCCGAGGGTGTTGGAGCACATGGTCGATGCGGTGCTCTACTTCGAGTCAGACTCAGGCAGTCGCTATCGTCTGATCCGTGCGGTCAAAAATCGGTTTGGCGCGGCCAATGAGCTTGGGGTGTTTGCAATGACAGACGCCGGTCTCAAGCCGGTGGGCAACCCGTCGGCGATTTTCTTGCAAGGTCAAGCACAACCGGCGGCGGGCAGTTGTGTGATGGTCTCCCGCGAAGGCACCCGACCCTTGTTGGTGGAGATTCAGGCTTTGGTGGCGCCCTCTTCGCTGTCTAACCCCCGCCGGGTGGCGGTGGGGCTTGATCCCAACCGCTTGGCCTTGATCTTGGCGGTGATGCACCGCCATGGCGGCGTGATGATTGGGGATCAAGACATTTTTGTGAGCGTGGCCGGCGGCATTAAGATCCAAGAAACCGGGTCGGATTTGGCCATTGCATTGGCGCTGATGTCCTCGCTCAAGCAACGGGTCCTGCCGCAGGGGCTGGTGGCCTTTGGCGAGATTGGGCTCTCAGGCGGGTTACGACCGGTCTACAACGGGGAAGAGCGCTTGCGCGAGGCCGCCTCCCAAGGGTTCGATCAGGCGATGCTGCCCCAAGCGAACCTCAAAGGCGTTCGCACAAAAATAAATGCTCAAGGTTTCAATACCTTAAGCGATGCTCTTCATGCCATTTAACTTCATAGGCTGAGCCTGTCGCATGCCCCGATCACCCCGCCGCAGACGCCGCTCTCTTCCGCCAACCCCCGTTGAGGTGGCCATAGATGACTTGGCCCACGATGGCCGGGGCGTGGGTCGCTTGGTTGCCGGCGAGCAGGCTGGGAAGGCCGTCTTCGTCCACGGTGCGTTGCCTGGAGAAACGGTCAGCGCCCGGCTGATTGGGCGCAACCGGCAGTTTGATGAGGCGGTTGCTGTTGAGGTGGGCGCGCCCAGCCCCGACCGAGTGACGCCGCCGTGTCCGTTTTTTGACCGATGCGGGGGCTGTGCGCTCCAACACCTGTCCCCCAGCGCTCAAATTCAGTTTAAACACAAACGCTTGGTGGATAATTTTGAGCGCTTGGGCGAAGTCACGCCCGTGCGCTGGGCCGAGCCCATTCAGGGCCCGACTTGGGGGTATCGGCGCCGCGCGCGGTTGAGTGTTCGCGATGTTCCGGGCAAAGGCCGTGTGCTGGTCGGGTTTCGTGAGCCTCAAGGGCGGTACGTGGCCGACATCGCCCACTGTGACGTGCTCGATCAGGCCTTTGCCCATCGATTGGAGGCCCTGTCTGATTTGGTGGGGACACTGTCGGTGCGCCATGCCATCCCGCAAATTGAGCTGGCCGCTGGCGACGACGGCCAAGCGATGATTGTGCGTCACCTGGCGCCTTTCAGCAGCGATGATGTGTTGGCGCTCAAGCGCTTTTCGGATGCACATGATGTGGCCATCTACCTGCAGTCCAAGGGCCCAGACACCATTGAGCGGCTCACGCCAACGACGCATGCTTTGCACTACACACTGGCCCAATTTGGACTTCGCTTGGCGTTTCAGCCGGATCATTTTATTCAAGTGAACCGCGCAATCAACGAACAACTCATCGACCAAGCTTTGGAATACTTGGCATTGGACAGCGACGCCCGGGTCCTTGATTTATTTTGTGGGCTTGGAAATTTCAGCTTGCCGATGGCGCAGCAAGCCAAGCACGTTACCGGCGTGGAGGGCGCTCAGGCGCTGGTTGAGCAGGCCCGGTACAACGCGTCTTTGAACGCGCTCGACAACGCTGAGTTTTACGCGGCTGATTTGGCTGACTCAGCAGCTTTTAAAGATTGGTCTCAGGCGACATACTCCCACGTGTTGATCGATCCGCCACGCTCGGGTGCAGCGGAAGTGTTGGACGTGATCGCAGCCACCGGCGCTGAGAAGTTGGTGTATGTCTCATGCAATCCAGCCACGTTGGCACGCGATGCCGGCGCGCTGGTTCAGCAGCACGGGTTTCGTTTGATTGAGGCGGGCATCGCCGATATGTTCCCGCATACCGCGCACGTCGAGTCCATTGCCTACTTTGAGCGTGCTCGATGAGTGCGCTGGGCCCGTTGATCGTTGGCATCGATGGCTTAAGCCTGGACGCGGTCAGCCGCGAGCGGTTGCAGCATCCGCATGTTGGCGGGGTCATTTTGTTTGCCCGCAATGTCCAATCACCCGCGCAGCTGAAGGCCTTGTGCGCGGAAATCAAAGCGTTGCGCGATCCTCCATTGTTGATCAGCGTCGATCAAGAAGGCGGGCGTGTCCAGCGGCTCAAAACACAATTCACGCCCTTGCCGCCGCTGGGGCTGTTGGGCCGGTGGTATTCACGTTTCCCCGACCGGGCGCTGGATCTGGCCTATCGACACGGTCGGGTGATGGCATCAGAAGTATTGGCCTGCGGGGTGGATTGGAGTTGGGCGCCGGTGCTTGATTTGAATGGGGTCAGTGAGGTCATTGGCGATCGGGCCATGAGCGATGACCCGGACGCAGTGGTGGCCTTGGGGCAATACTACATCGCTGGAATGCGGGATGCAGGCATGGTTGCCTGCGCCAAGCACTATCCTGGACACGGGTCGGTTAAAGCCGATACCCACACCCATCAGGCCGTGGATGATCGCCCCACCGAGGCCTTGTGGCGCGATGAAGCGCCGTTTCGGGCGTTGGTCAACTCGGTGGCGTTGGTGATGATGTCGCATGTCGTTTACCCCGCTGTGTCTGGGCAACCGGCTGGTTTTTCATCCACCTGGATTCGGTCTCGGTTGCGAGATGTCCTTCATTTCACGGGCCTGGTGGTGTCGGATGATTTGGATATGGTGGGCGCGCACGTCGCAGGTGACTTGATTGGGCGGTTGTCGGCCGCTTTTGAGGCCGGGTGCGATTTGGTGTTGGTCTGCGACCCCCAATCGGTGGATCAGGTGTTGACATACGGTGGGGCGTGGCCCCAACCCCCTCCGGCGGCCATGGCGCAGCTGGTGGGGCAGGCAATGCTCAGTTGGGATGAGCAGATGCAGGTCTCTGAGTTTAGGTTTTGGCGGCAATCATTGGCCCAGTTGGCTGAGGAGTCGAAATGAACGCGTGGATTGAACCTTTGAGTCAATGGCTTGGCATTCCTGTGTGGGTGTTTCAGGCTTTTTTTGTGGTGCTGGCGGCTTTTCTGTTGGAAGTGATCTACCGCGTGTTTGTGGCGCGACTGGATTCGGTGGCGAAAAAAACCCCAAGGCTTTGGGATGATGCCATTGTTTATGCAGGCAAACGGCCCATCTCACTATTGATTTGGTGGCAAGGCGTGGTGATGGCCGCGCGCGTGGTCAGTCCACACACTCAAGCGTTTGGATTCGATGCTGGCCTTTTAAATGCGGTGGGTCAGCTGGGGTTGGTGCTGGCGGCCACCTGGTTTGGGGTGCGGCTCACCACAGGGTTTGAGCAAGCCTTTGTTGATCAACGTCAACGAAAAAATAAAGCCTATGACATCACCACGGTGTCGGTCCTGGGACGGGTGGTTCGGATCGCGGTGGTATTGACGGGGGTCCTCACGGCTCTGAGCATCTTGGAAATCCCAATTTCTGGGTTTTTGGCCGCCGGTGGCGTGAGTGGCATCGCGGTGGGTTTGGCTGCCCGTGAGCTGCTGGCCAATTTTTTTGGCGGCTTGATGGTGTTTATGGATCGGCCTTTTTCAGTGGGCGATTGGATCCGCTCGCCCGACAAGGACATTGAAGGCACCGTTGAAGCGATCGGTTGGCGGGTGACAACGGTCCGAAAATTTGACAAGCGGCCCATGTATGTGCCCAACGCCACCTTCGCCACCGTGACGTTGGAAAACCCGTCTCGCATGACCCATCGGCGTATCTTTGAACAGGTGGGGATTCGTTACGATGATCAGGCGCTGATCGAGCCGGTCGTCAGTGACATTCGCTCGATGCTTCAGGCCCATCCTGATATCGCTACAGACCAAACCCTGATGGTCCATTTCAACGCCTTTGGTCCCTCGTCGTTGGATATCATGATCTATTGCTTTACCAAGACCCGAGAGTGGACGGAATACCACCGTGTTCGCGAGGCGGTCCTCCTNGANGTGGCCTCGATTATTGAGCGTCACGGGGCTGAAATCGCCTTCCCAACGCGCACACTCAAAATTGAACAGGCCGAGGCATTGGCCCAGATGGAAGGACGCAACGTGACATGACCGATCGCACCCATTGGCCCGAAGGCGCCAAACAACTTCTGGATCGCGCCGCCATTCAAGACGCGTTGGACGCCCAAGCGAAGCGCCTCACTCAGCGGCTGGCGGATGCAAAAGAGGTGACGGTCATGGCATTGATGACCGGGGGCATGATCCCGGCCACCGCGCTGGCCAGGCGACTTCAATTGCCACTGAAGCTGGACTACGTGCACGCGACGCGGTATCGCGATCAGCGCACGGGGCAAGATCTGCAGTGGGTGCGAGCACCCGAAGCGATCAGCGGTGTGGTGGTGTTGGTCGATGACATTTTTGATGAGGGCGAGACCATGTCACAAGTCAAAGCACATCTGTTGGCTGTCGGCGCCGATCAGGTCATTACCGTGGTGGCCGTGATCAAAGACCACGCCCGGGGTTTGCCACGAGACTGGGTCGATGATGCGGCGATGCGCGTCCCCGATGAGTACGTGTTTGGGTTTGGAATGGACTTGGATGGCTTTTGGCGTCAGCTTGACGGCATTTGGAGTGTGCCATGAACGCTCAGCCGCTTGCCCAACATCGACTGGGGTTGATTGGCGGCACAGGCGCGTTGACGCTGCTGCCGGCCAGCGAGCAATACGTGGTTGAAACGCGCTGGGGAGCGCCCTCGTCGGCATTGTCGAAAGTGGCTGTGGGCCCAAACGATGCGCCAGAACAGGCTTGGATGATTGCGCGCCACGGCGACCCGCACCGAATCCCGCCCCATCGAGTGAACTACCGCGCCAACATTCAAGCGCTTAAAGACGCCGGAGTCAGGCAGCTGATCGCCATCAACGCCGTTGGAGGCATCAATGCTGACTTTGCGGTGGGGGATCTGGTGCTGGTCGATCAGCTGATTGATTACACCTGGGGACGTGCCCACACCTTCAGCGATGGTCCTGAGCATCCGTTGGCGCACATTGAGTTCGCCCAGCCGTTTGATGGCGCCACGCGGACAGCGCTGATCCGTGCCGCGCAAGCCGCCGGCGTGGCGCTCCATTTGAGTGGGTGTTACGGGGCCACACAGGGCCCGCGACTCGAAACTGCCGCAGAGATCTTACGCCTTAAACGCGACGGATGTGATGTGGTCGGCATGACGGGCATGCCGGAGGCGGCCTTGGCGCGAGAGGCCGGCATGGATTGTGCTTGCTTGTGTGTCGTCGCCAACCCCGCGGCGGGACTGTCAACTGAAGCCATTTCCATGGAGGCGCTTCACGCCGCCTTGGGTGAGGGCATGAAACAGGTGGGGCGGTTGCTGGCCCATTGGGACGGTCGGGTCGAACAAGGCGGCGTTGGTCAGTAGCGCAGTTTGGCCGCTGCAATGCCCTCGATGGCGTTAACAGCGGCCAGCAGCTCAGCCGAAGGTGCCACGTGCCAGTCCTCTCCCAGTTTCACTAAGGCTTGGGCGCGCGTGTTTTGATAGCGCAAGATGACCGGGGTCTGACCGCGTCGATACGGCTGCAGCGCAGCGGCCAGATTGACGTCGAGTGCGCCGGTGTTGCCGTTGACTTGGATTTCCAAACCGCGCGCAAAATGTCCGCGCGCCTCATCGAGGTCCATGATCTCATCGGCCACCATGCGATGGCCGCCACGGTACTCATCGACTTCGACTCGGCCCTTAATGACGAGCACGGCGTCGACGGCCAAGCGGTGGCCGATCTGAGCAAACAACTTCTCAAACACCGCCACCTCAACGCGCCCTGTCCCATCATCCAGGGTCAGAAAGTGCCCGCGTCCAATGCGTTTTTGCATGGCCATCACAATGCCGGCCAGGGTCATCTCAACCCCGCGCTGGCGCCCATAGCGCCCGCCGCCTTGGTCGGTTTCTGTTGGGCTGGGCTGGGGCGCGGCGATCAATGCGCTCAAGCCCTCCATGGGGGTGGTGGTGAAGGCAGTGACCTCATCGCGCACTTCATCCATGGGGTGGCCAGACAAAAACAATCCCAGCGCTTCGCGCTCCGCTTTGAGCTGTTGGAGGGGCGTCCAGGTCGGCATCGGGGGTGACGACGCTAGATCGGTCGCCGCTTGAGCGGCTGTCACCTCATGGTCCTCGCTGGCGGCCTCAGGTGCCAGACCGAATAGGCTGGCTTGGCCTGCCGCCCGGTCCTTTTGGATTTGTTCAGCGCGCGACAGCGCATCACCGAGACGATGCATCAATTCAGCGCGGTTGTCATTGAGCTGATCCATAGCGCCGGCCTTGATCAGCCCTTCGAGCGTTCGTTTATTGACTTTGCCCATGTCAATCTCGGTGCACAAGCTTTCGAGGTCATCAATGCCCCCCAGGCGCTGTCTGGCCCTCGATGAGGTTCTCAATGGCGCCCACGCCGACGCCTTTGATCGCGCCCAACCCGTAGCGAATGTCACCATTTTCAACTTGGAATCGGTGGTTGGAGGCATTGACATCAGGTGGCAGCACCGACAGGCCCATGGCTTTGCAGTCGTCGATGAGCATCGCGATCTTGTCGGTTTTATCGAGATCAGCGCTCAGCACCGCCGCCATGAATTCAGCAGGGTAGTGTGTTTTAAGCCAAGCGGTTTGATAGGCCACCAGCGCATAGGCCACTGAGTGCGACTTGTTAAAGCCATACCGAGCAAAAGTCTCCATCAAGTCAAAAATGGATTCGGCTTGTTTGGCCGACAGGCCATTGTCTTGGGCACCGGCCACAAACCCGACACGCTGGCGCTCCATCTCATCGACATTTTTCTTGCCCATCGCGCGCCGGAGGATATCGGCCTGACCTAAGGTATAGCCGGCCAGATCCTGTGCAATTTGCATGACTTGTTCTTGATATAGGATCACGCCATAGGTGGGTTTAAGGATGGGTTCGGCCAGTGGATGCGGATATTTAACTGGGGTCTTGCCGTGTTTTCTGTTGATGTACTCATCCACCATCCCGGCATCCAGCGGCCCGGGTCGGTAAAGCGCCACCGCCGCCACTATGTCATCAAAGGCATCGGGCTTGAGTTTTCGAAGCAGCTCTTTCATGCCCGCTGACTCAAGCTGGAATACCGCTGTCGTATGCGCTTTTTGCAGCGTTTTAAAAGACGCCGCATCATCGAGGGGGATGTCATCTAGACTGATCGCAGACTCACCTTGTGCGCTGCGGTTGGCATTGACGGCTTTTAACGCCCAGTCAATGATGGTGAGGTTTCTCAGGCCCAAAAAGTCGAATTTCACCAGCCCGACAGATTCGACATCGTTTTTGTCATATTGCGTCAGCACAGAGCTGCCGTCGGGTTCGGTATACAGCGGGGTGAAGTCGGTCAGTGCTGAGGGCGCAATCACCAACCCCCCTGCATGTTTGCCTGCGTTGCGCGCCAGGCCCTCCAATGAACGAGCCAAGTCGATGATGGAGCGTGTGTCTTCCTCACTGTCATAGCGCTGGGTCAGCTCTGGCTCTTCTTCAAACGCTTTTTCCAGCGTCATGTCTGGCCGGGCGGGGATCAACTTGGCAATGGAGTCGACAAAGCCGTAGTTGTAGCCCAGCACCCGACCACAGTCTCTGACCACGGCTTTGGCCGCCATCGTGCCATAGGTGATGATCTGGCTCACTTGGTCACGTCCGTAAGTGTCGGCCACATACTCGATAACGCGATCTCGACCTTCGACACAAAAGTCGATATCAAAGTCGGGCATGGACACGCGGTCGGGGTTTAAGAAGCGCTCAAACAGCAAGTCATACCGCAGCGGATCCACGTCGGTAATGCCCAAAGACCAACCCACAACCGATCCCGCGCCTGAGCCACGGCCCGGACCAACGGGGACGTCGTTGTTTCTTGCCCAAGCGATAAAATCGGCCACGATCAAAAAATACCCTGCAAAGCCCATTGACAGGATGACACCCAATTCATGCTGGAGACGCTGGGTATAGTCGTCTTCGGTCATCGCCGGCGCCAAACCGTGGCGATCCAAACGCGCCTTGAGTCCCTGTTGGGCTTTTTGGGTTAAAAACTCTGCCTCTGTTTGACCTTCGGGCACTGGGAAAGCAGGCAGGGCATATTCGCCCAGGCGCATCTCAAAATTGCAGCGCTTGGCCAATTCCACTGCGTTAGACAAGGCAATGGGCAAATCAGCGAATTTGTCGGCCATGGCTTCGGGGCTTTTGAAATACTGCTGATCAACAAACTCACGCGCGCGTCGTTTGTCGTCCAATAGGCGGCCTTGGTGAATGCACACCCGTGCCTCGTGGGCAAAGTAGTCTTGCTCATGTAAAAATCGCACATCGTTGCTGGCGACAATGGGCACCTCATGGTCGATGGCGAGCTTCAGCATGAAGGGTTCGAGTTGGCGTTCAGTCTCTCGGCCCAGGCGCTCAATGGCGATATACAAGCGATCATCGAACTGAGCCTGATAGGCTTTTAATTGTTTCGAGGCCAGATCGGGTTTGTTGTGCTGCAGCGCGTGTCCGAGCACCGAGTCTTGGCCCAACAGGCACATCAAGCCCTCGCTGTGCCGCATCAGCCAGGTGAAATGGATCACCGGGCGGCCGCGGGCGTTGCGGCCCTCTAGAAAACTTTTTGAGATCAGCTGGCACAGGTTGAGATAGCCTTGCGTGTTTTGCACCAGCACGGTGACCACCCCGATCTCCTGTGTTGATTCAGGGTCCTGGATCAACAAGTCCGCGCCGCAGATGGGCTTGATGCCGCTGGCGATCGCGCGTTGATAAAATTTAACCCAGCCAAACAGATTGGACCAATCAGTGATTGCCACGGCTGGCATGTTCAGCTCGCAGGCTCGATCGATCAGTTCGTTGATTCGAACAATGCCGTCTTCCAGCGAATATTCACTGTGCACGCGAAGGTGAACGAACCCAGACTGGCTCATGGGTGTTGCCTCATTGGGGGCAAATGGTTTGAGTCGGCCGGCATCGATTGAGGGGTGGGATGGTTTCTCGTTCAATCTCGGAGATCCATTGTGCCAGATTTCGGATGGTATAAGATAGGCGGATGTCGAGTTCGCCTGAAAACCCGTCCTCAAGTCCCAGTTTGGCTCAGGCGCTGTTGCCCATTGCGCTGCTGATCATAATGTTGGCCACCTCTGTTGTGCTGTTTGGTGACAGCTCGTCGTATGGCCCCAATCAGATCGCGTTGCTGATTGCCGCAGCGGTGGCGGTGCTGGTCGGGCTCTACAATGGCCTGAGTTGGTCGTACCTACAAGAAGGCATTGTCCAAGGCATTTCGGTGGCTTTGGGCGCGATTTTGATCATCTTGACGGTGGGCGCATTGGTGGGCACTTGGCTGCTGGCCGGAATTGTGCCGACCATGATCTATTTTGGCCTTGAGTTGCTGAGCCCGTCGTGGTTTTATGCCGCCAGCTGCCTGATGTGTGCGGTGGTGGCGGTGTCAATCGGCAGCTCTTGGACCACCGCCGCCACCATTGGAGTGGCGCTGATGGGGATCGCTTCAGGCCTGGAGCTGTCGCTGCCGATCGCCGCCGGCGCGGTGGTCTCTGGCGCCTACTTTGGCGACAAAATGTCGCCTTTATCTGACACGACCAACCTGGCCCCCGCGGTCAGCGGCAGCGAGCTGTTTGCCCACATGCGCTACATGCTTTGGGTGTCTGTGCCTGCTTTGGGGCTGGCCTTGATCGCCTATACCGCACTGGGCTTGTCAGGGGATGTCTCGAGCACAGGACAGACGCTTGTTCAGATGCAACGAGATCTCGATGAGTTGTTCAACATCAGCCCTTTAATGTTGATTCCATTGGGATTTTTATTTGTTTTGGCGGCACTCGGGCAGCCGGCGTTGCCCAGCATTTTCGTCGGTGCCTTACTGGGGGCGGTGTGGGCGCTGATTTTTCAGCCTGAGCGGGTGGCAGCCATGGCAACCGATGGAGATGGGCTTTTGTCGGGCGTGCAAGCTGTGTGGCTGGCGTTATCCGACGGCACCACGGTGAGCAGTGGCAATGAGACTTTGGATGAACTGCTCAGTGGCGGTGGCATGTCATCCATGCTGAACACGGTCTGGCTGGTCATCTGTGCCATGACCTTTGGCGGTGTGATGGAACAAACCGGTCTGCTCCGTCGGGTGCTGACCACGTTGCTTGGCTTCATTAAGACCACCGCCTCGTTGATCACCACCACCATCTTGACCGCTTTTTCAACCAATATCTTGACCGCTGATCAATACATCGCTTTGGTGTTGCCAGGGCGCATGTTCAAAGCCGAGTACGCCGCGCGTGGACTTGACCCTAGGGTGCTGTCAAGGAGCCTTGAGAATGGGGGCACCATCACATCGGTGTTGATTCCGTGGAACACCTGCGCGGTGTTTATGTTTGGTGTGCTGGGAGTGAGCCCGATTCAATACGCGCCGTATGCGTTTTTCGCGTTGCTCGTTCCCCTGATCGGTATCGGCTACGCCTTTTTTGATTTCAAGATCCTGCGCTTAGCTGAGACACCATAGACAACCCCGCGATCCATGTGCCGGCTGCCGAGCCGAGGTTGGATAAGAAAAAGACCAAAAATACCCGTGAGATGCGATTGTGGTACCAACCTTTGAGGGTCATGGCATCGTCTCGCAACGCGTCGAAGTCACCCACAGTGGGTTTGCGCAGCCAAGCTTCTGTAGCGCCGGTGACCATACCCGCTCCGACGGTGGGGTTCAGTGAGGTCAGTGGCGCTGCCAGTAACGCGACAATGACTGTGAGTGGATGGGCCCGTGCCAGTGCCGCGCCCACGGCAGACAAGCCCCCATTGATCAATACCCAGGTCGATACCAGTGCCCAACCCAGCTCGGGCGAGCGTGAAAAACCCACCGCAAATCCAAACACCACCAAGACCAAAATGGCCCACGGCACGATCTTCCACAGCGAAGATTTGGGTGGGGCGTGCTCCAAGGATTCGATGGTGGTCTCAGGCGGCGCGGTACTTTTAAGGGCGTGTTCGGTGCCAGCGAGGTGACCTGCCCCGATCACTGCCAGGACTTTCTTGCTTTGGTTGTCGGTCGCGGGCTCGGGGGCATCCAACAGGAGCTTGGCGGCCATATAACGGTCTCGTTCTGCGATCAGCCCCTCATAGAGCTCGGGACTGGCTTCAGAAAACTGCGAGAACGTTTGATCAAGCAGATCGCCTTGTTTGAGGTTCTCGATCTCCTCGGCGGTGACTTGCTCTTTTGAGAACATCGAGAAGAAAAGCCCATTGAGCATCACCCAGCGACGCCACCAACCCAAGTGGGCGCTGGCCCGGCGCAGCGTGATGCCGATATCACGATCAATCAGTTGAATTGGCAGATCATGTGCCTGAGCGCGCTCCACCGCGACTTTCATCTCAGCGCCGGGTTCGATTCCCAGCTGCTCAGCGATCCGACGCTGATAAGCCGACAGCGCCAGTGAGGCCATCATCATTCCGGCCTTGCCCTGACGCAAGACCGCAAACAGGTCCATGTTTCGCCATCGGTTGTTTTGCGTCAGCGCTTGGTAGCGTGGTTGACACAGCTCGACCGCCACCGCATCAAAGTAGTTGGTCTCAATAAGGTCTTTAACCACAGCAGCGCTGGTTTGCGAGACATGGGCGGTGCCCAACAAAACGTATTGCGCCCCTTGGGTGTTGACCACAGCGAGGGGCTCATCGCCTGCCAGCGTTCGGATGGTCTCTGGCAATTCGAGGAGATCGCTCCCCGCGGGCGGGTTGTGGGGTTGATCAGTGGGTTGATCGGTCATGTCCATTCGCTTGGCGTCGGGCGAGATACAAAGACGCTCAGTGTAGCCAAAATGGACCAGAGGCACACAAGAAACTTGTTATGATTTTGATCGGTTGCTGGAGCATGGAAGGTTTAAATGATTGAGACTGGCGTGAGTTTTTGGGCAGGTCTGGGCTTTGGTACATTGCTGGGCGGACTGCTGGTGGGTTTGATGGTCTGGTGGCGTGCGCATCATCTGAACCAAAGCGGGCGCTCAATTGAAGCACTCGAGGCAGAGCATGCCAAGTTTAGAAGCCAAGTCAACGACCATTTCGTTGAGACTGCTGAGTTAATCAACCGCCTGACTGACAGCTATAAGGAAGTGTTTGACCATTTGAGCCAAGGGGCTGATCAGTTGGTCGAGGACGCTGTGATTCGACAATCCATGCCAAAAGTTGGAGATCAGGAGGTGAGATTAAAGCACATTGGCCACCGAGTGACCATGGAAGACGAATCAACCAAGAAGAATAATACCTAGAATTCAGTCCCGACTTCCACTCCCACAGACATTGGCGCTTTTGGCCCTCATCATCGATGTGCGTATCGATGATGAGGGCCAAAAGCCTCATCGATCAGGGTGAGCTGTTGGAGCCGCCACTGGTCCCGTTGTCGGGATAGCGGTCAAACCATTCCAGGATGTTGTCTATTTTGGCGATCAGCGCGAGGGCCGACTGGCGATGCCATGGGCGGTTCCAGGCAGTCGGACCATCACGGTCTCAACACGCGCCAATTGCAACGCTTGATAGTACTGCTCTGTTTCAGACATGGGGGTTCTGAAGTCCTCCTCACCAGTGATCAGCAAAGTCGGTGTCGTGACATTGCCCACGAGCGACAGTGGTGAGCGCTCCCAGTAGTGTTCAAACTCCTCCCAAGGCATGCCGGGGAATTGATGCTTGATTTGGCCTGGATAGTAATCGCCCGTTAAAGTTTTGGATATCCAGTTGATGACGGGCTTGGCCACGGCCGCGGCTTGGAAACGATCGGTCAGGCCTATGGCATACGCCGTGGCGATTCCGCCGGCTGAGCCACCGGTAATGTAGAGCCGGTCCGGGTCAATAAAGCCCTGATCGATCATGGCATCCACCCCCGACATGTGATCACCGAAATCTTCATCGGAGGAGTATTTGTACTCTAGGAGCATGCCAAAGTCTCGGCCATACCCCGCTGAGCCACGGTGGTTGTCGTAAAAAACGACATACCCTTCAGCGGCCATCCGCTGCATCTCAGCCGAAAAGTGCGGGCCATAAGCGAGGTGTGGGCCTCCATGAATTTCAAGAATCAATGGGTAAGTCTTGTTGGGGTCAAAGCCCGGTGGGGTGAGGTACCAGCCTTGAATCTCGGTGCCATCAACAGAGGAGTTATAAACAATCTCATGGACATCGCCCAATTGACGTTGTCCTAACAAATTCGCATTTAAATCGGTGAGTTGCCGCACTTGGCCTTGGCCGGGATGAATCCAGACATTGGCCGGTGTTTTTTCAGTGCCATGGGTGTAGACAATGGAACCGTTGCCGGACACGGCATAATCGCCACTGACATAAGGTCTGCCGATGGTGGTGCCGTTTAAGCGGTATCAATCAAGACCTCGGTGTCGCCGTCCAAGTCCATCCGAGCGACTTTCCGCCAGCCCCGGTCGGTGTAGTGAAAATAAATCGATGCCCCATCCGGCGCCCAGTGTGGCTCCTCGATGGAGCGATCCAAGTCTTCACCAAGGATCCGCAAGTTGCTGCCATCGGCGTCAATCAGGCCCAGGCTGTTGATGGTGTATTGGCGTCCTTGGTGATCATCGCGCTCGAAGGCGATGGTTTGCCCATCGGGTGAGACCGCGGGCGATCCTTCTTCACCTGGAAAGTCGGTCAGCTGCGTGAGCTCATTGCCGGCAATACTGATCCTGTAGAGATCGCGTTCGGTCAATTCGTATTGCCAATCCTGGTTGCGGTTGGCTGAAAACACGATGCCGCTGCCATCGGGCATCCAGGCCAAGGGTCCGTTGTGGTTGTAATCACCCGATGTCAGCTGGCGCGCAGCACCGCCATCCGTGGGCACCACAAACACGTGCCGGAAGCCAGGTTCCAAGTAGCCGCGGCCATCGAAGCGGTAAACCACGCTGTCGATCACCACCGGAGGCTCCGCCCATTTGGCGTTGTCGGGTTTGGCTGGGGGGGTCGCCAAGGCGGGCTTTTCAGCGGGCACATGCATTGTGAACGCGATGAATTGACCGTCCGGGGACCAGGCCATCGATGAGGGGGATTCGACAAGATTGCTGATCATGGCAGTTTGACCCGTCGACATCCAGCGAACAAACAGCTGGCTGGTCCCTGCCTCGTCTTTGGCCACGTAAGCCAAGCGATCACCGCTGGGTGAGAAGCGCGGCGAGGTGTAGTTGCCGCGTCCAGACAAAAGGGGCTGATGGCCGCTGCCGTCTGCGCTGATTGTCCAAAGGTTGGAGCGCACGCAATCACACATGATGTCGTGGATGGCGCGTGCATAAACTATGTGTTCGCCATCAGGTGAGATCTCGACATCGCGGACATATTGCAAGTCGAACAGGTCTTCAGATTGCAGCGTTGAATCTGTGGCGAATGCCCCTGTTGAGACCGAGGGTGCGGCGAGCACGAGGCCCAGTGAAAACCCAACTAACACTCCAAGGTTGGTGCGCATGAAAGAACTCCCAGTTGATCGATGCCGAATAAAAAGTCTAGCACAGAGTGCTTGAGTCGCTATTGGGGCTGCTGATGATGCCAGCGCATGCTCAAGTGGCCCCAGTCTAAAGTGGCGGGGTGGTGGTGGATGGCAGACCAACTATGCCCAATCACCAAAATCGGTGATTGGGACTTGGAGGAATTTGGTGGAGGCGGCGGGAGTCGAACCCGCGTCCGCAAACCATCTGATCTCGGTTCTACATGCTTAGCCCGCTCGATTTTTTCTTATCAACAGGCCGCCCGAGGGGCAGGGCATACCTGGTGACCAGTTGCGGTTTGATTTAACGCATCACCCCGAAACTCGATGATGCGCGATCCTACTCAATGATCTCTAGTCGGAAGCGTAGGCTCAACCGGTAGAGAGCAGGCTGGGTTTATGCAGCCAGTGCGTAGTTGTCGTCGTTGGCAACTAACTTTTTTACAGCCAGATTTAACGAGGGTTGCTGTCTCCTCGGCATGCCCCAAGGTACGTCCGATCCACGTCGAAGCCGGTACGCCCCCAATAGGGATAATCTTCAGTCTACCATTTAGGAACGCTGGGGTGACAGAAAGTTCCCAACAATGCCCATCGGGCCGATATGAGCCTATTTTTGCCGAAGCAGCCGGCCTTTCTGCCGCTCCCAGTCGCGGTCTTTTTCAGCGCGGCGCTTGTCGTGGGTCTGTTTGCCACGCGCGATCGCAATTTCGACTTTAACCTTCCCGCGTTTCCAGTACATGGCTGTCGGGATGAGGGTGAATCCTTTGCGCTCGACCAACCCCACCAAGCGGTCGATTTCACGCCGATGCAACAGCAAAGGCCGGGTGCGCATGGGATCAACTGAGGTGTGGGTGGAGGTGGATACCAGCGGGGTGATGAGGCACCCAAATAAGTAGGCCTGCCCCCGTTTGATGAGCACATAGCTCTCGCCGAACTGGATCTTGCCCGCGCGAAGCGCCTTGACCTCCCAGCCCTCCAGCGCGATCCCTGCCTCTACGGTCTCATCGAGGTGGTACTCAAACCGAGCGCGCTTATTCAGTGCGATGGTGGCAGAACCTGGCTTTGTCATGACAACCCATGCGACCGATACAACATCGAAACATGATACCGCACCGACATTGATTCAAGTATTATTGCGCCATGCCAGACGTTCATCGATTTGCCCTGGTGCCGTATGCGCCCCAACAAATGTTTGATTTGGTCCAAGATGTGGCGCGGTACCCGGAGTTTTTGTCGTGGGTCAACAAAGCCGTGGTCCATGACCATACGCCAAGCCACCAACATGCCACATTGGGCCTATCATTGGCAGGATTTCGGCCTGAGTTCTCAACTCAAAACACGCTCTCAGCGCCTCATCAAGTCGATATGACGTTGGCGTCCGGGCCATTTAAAAGTCTCTCAGGTCAATGGCGATTTGTCCCAATGGGATCAGGCACGCAGGTCAGTCTAGATTTGCACTTTGAGGTGGCGGGCGGTTTGCTGTCGCGAGCACTCTCAACCAGTTTGGCCGCGTGGCGGATCGAATGGTGGATGACTTTTGTCAGCGCGCCATTGAGGTGTACGGCGATGAAGATTGAGGTGGTGGGCGGTTTTCGGGACCGGCAGGCCCTGATTGAGCTTGATCTGGCTGAAGGCACCACCGTCTGGGAGGCCATTCAGGCCAGTGGGCTTCAAGATCAGCTGCCTGACTTGCCCATTGATCCTGCTCGATTGGGGGTGTTTGGGCGTCTGTGTTCGCCCGATCGGGTATTGGAGCCCGGAGACCGGGTCGAGGTTTACCGCCCGCTGCGAGCTGATCCGAAAGAGGTCCGGCGTCAGTTGGCCCAAATCGAGCGGGCCAAGCGCAACTCCGTGGTTTAAGACGGCCTGCCAGCCCTGATCATGGCGTGGCCATCTCCTCATCGTTGACCTGCTCAGCGGCACTTTGTAATTGACGAAGCAGCTCGGCCGTTTCCGAATCTTGCTCAAGATAACTGCCATCAATTGACACCAGCCGGTTGTTGGCAAACACCAAGGTGAGGGTTCGAGAGACAAAATCCTCACCGCGACGGGCATAAGTGTTCACATAGTCCCAGCGGTCATTGTGAAATTGACTCTGTACCGAAGGCGAGCCCAGCAGCGCCTGGACCTGTCGCTTGGTCATATCGAGCTCGAGCTGATTGAGGTCCTCCTCTTCGAGCACGTTGCCTTGCTGAATGTCTTGCTTGTACACCCAGTCGGCGCAACCGGCCAAACCGAGCGTCAGCGTCACCGTTAAGGCCAACCACCACAGGGGCAAGCGAACAGGCTGGGCTGATGCCATGCTGAGATCCTTTGAAATCGTTGTCATCAAACCTCAATGATACAATACCGTTCATGGACAAGCAGGACAAAGACCTCAAAGACGCTGGGCTCAAAGTCACCCAACCGCGGCTGACCATTTTGAGGTTTTTGGAGGGTGCCACCCAAAAGCATTTGACCGCCGATGAGATTTATCGCCAGCTGAATGAGGGGGGCCATGAGATCGGCTTGGCGACGGTCTATCGGGTGCTGGCGCAGTTCGAGGCCGCTCAGCTGATCCACAAGCACGTCTTCGATGACGGCAGTGGTCGACCCGCACAGGCCTGTTACGAACTGGCCGTTGATGATCACCATGACCATATGGTGTGCGTCGATACCGGGGAGGTCATCGAATTTTACGATCCGCAAATAGAAGCGCGTCAGGAAGAAATCGCCCGTCAGCACGGCTATGACATCGTCGATCATGCGCTGGTGATGTACGTCCGCCGCAAGCCACATTAGGCCGCTTGGCCGGCCAGTCAGTCAGTTTGCGCGATCAACTCGCGAGCGTGGGCCAAGCTCTTGGCCGATTGGGCATCGCCGAGCATGCGTGCGATCTCACCGGGTCGCTCTTTGGGCGACAAGCGCTGGATTGAGACGTCGGTGTGATCGCTGAGTGACTTGGTCACTTGAAAGTGCTGATCGGCGCGCGCGGCAACCTGTGCCAAATGGGTGACGCACAGCGCTTGTGATCGGTTGGGGCAGGCCTGGCCAACGGCTTTCAAGAACTGGCCAACCGCATGCGCGGTTTCGCCGCCGATGCCCGCATCCACCTCATCAAAAATCCGTGTCACGGGTTGGGAGGGCTCTCCGAGCGCGAGCATCAGGGCCAAGCCGATCCGCGACAGCTCACCGCCCGAAGCCACTTTTGACAACTTTTGGGGGCTTTGGCCTGGGTTGGCGCTGAACAAGATTTCCACATCATCCAGTCCCAGCGGGCTGGGCTGGCGTTCAGTTTGCTTTTGGACATCAATCGTTAAGCTTGCATGCCCCATGCCCAGGGTTTTCAGCGCCTCAATCGCCTCAGCGGCCAGCGCCTTGGCGGCTTTTTGGCGCGCTGCACTCAATCGCTCAGCGGCCTGCCGCCAATCGCGCTCGGCCTCGGATATCGTTGTGGTCAATCGCTCGCGCTGATGGTCTTGATCCTTCATTTTTTCCAAGCGCTGGCGCAGTGACTCGGTTAAGTGAGGCAGCTCGTTGGGTTTGACATGGTGTTTGCGAGAGAGGTCTAAGGCCACAGACAGGCGTTGATTGATGTCGGCGAGGGCCTGTGGGTCAGCCTCTGGCGTGCTGGCGAGCTGATCAATTTCGGAGGCCGCTTCTGATAACGCGATGCTGGCATCGTCGAGCAGGGTCGCGACATTGGCCAAGCGCGGATCAAGGTCGGTGATGGGCGCCAGTGCAGCAGCGGCGTGCGCGATGAGTCCACGCGCATTCGGCTCGTCGTCCCGATCAAGGCAGGCGCTGGCCAAGCTCAGCGCACTTTGGATTTCATCCTGTCGCTGCAGGCGTTCTTGATCGGCCTCCAGCTGCTCGTACTCGCCGGCGGTGAGTGCCAAGCGCGTCAGCTCCTCGACGTGGAACGTCAGGAGCTCCAGCTGGGCCGGATCACCAAGATCGGCCTCGAACTGCTCCAGGGCGAGCTTGGCTTCGCGCCAAACGCGGTGGGCATGAATCACCGCTTCTTTGACCTTGGCGGGGCATTGGCTGTCCAGCAGGCCCCTTTGATAATCGGATTTTGACAGCCGCTGATGGGCGTGCTGGCCGTGGATTTCAACCAAGTGCTTGCCCAGATCCTGAAGCTGTGAGGCGGTGGCGGGGTGGCCATTGATCCAGGCACGCGAGCCCCCTGAGGCTTGGATGCTTCGACGGATCAGCACCGTCTCGTCGGTCTCGGCCATGGCGTTGGACTGGAGCCATTCGGCGGCTGGCGAATCGCCATCCAGTTCGAAATGGGCACTGAGCTCGGCCTTGTCTTGCTGCTGAGCCACCACGCTCGCATCGGCTCGTGCACCCATCAGCAGGGCGAGGGCATCCACCAAAATCGACTTGCCGGCCCCTGTCTCTCCGGTCACCACGCCAAACCCCGCCTCGAGCTCAAGCTCGGCGTGGTCGATGATGGCAAAATTGCGGATGGTCAATGCACGGAGCATGGTCTTAGGCCGCTCAACCGGCAATTTAGGGGCGCATTTCACGGTAGCACCGAAACCGCTGGGCCTGCAAACGCCAGAAAGCCATAGGGAGTTGTAATTGCCGAGCACCAACCCCATATCAGGTCCCGTTACTGAGAATTTTAAGGGCTACGTGTCATGAGCGACGAAAAAGATCAACAAAATTCACCCCACAGCGTCGATGAAGGCCCAGCCTCGCAGCAGGAGGCTATCGACGGTTCGGTGGACGGCAACCCGACAGCGCACTCGCCAAGTGACGAGGCCGCTGGCACTGCCGCAGAGGATGCCCAAGCGTTGGATGATGACGAGGCCGAGTCTCAAGAGGCTCAGCTCCGTGAGGCGCTGCTCAGGACCCGAGCCGAGATGGACAATTTAGAAAAGCGCACCCAGCGAGAGATGGAGAAAGCTCGCAAATTCATGTTTGAGCGGGTGTTCAAAGACCTGTTGCCCGTCATTGACAGCTTGGATCAAGGACTCGAGGCCACAGGCGGAGATGTCGATGGCGATGAGGGCCTGGCGTTGACCCGAAAGCTCTTGATGCAAACGCTCGAGCGACACGGGCTCGAAGCGATCGAGCCGATGGGTGAGCCGTTTGACCCGCAGTGGCATGAAGCCATGAGTGCTCAGCCAAGCGACGAGCATCCCGCCCAGACGGTGCTGATGGTGATGCAAAAAGGCTATCGACTCAACGAACGTCTGCTGCGTCCGGCGCGCGTCATTATTTCAGCCGAGCCCGAGTAAGGCGGCCGCTTGAGTTAAGCGCGCGAAAAACCCTTGAAAAGACGTTGAAATGGCCCTCATTGGCCCCAACTTATTGGCAGACCCGACAAACGAATTTGGATAAGACAGGCTTAAAAGACTATGAGCAAAATCATTGGAATTGACTTAGGAACGACCAACTCATGTGTGGCGGTGATGGAAGGCGGTAAAACCCGCGTCATTGAGAATGCCGAGGGCGATCGCACCACGCCATCAACCGTCGCATTCACAAAAGACGACGAGGTTCTCGTCGGTCAGCCAGCCAAGCGCCAGGCGGTCACCAACCCCAGCCGCACGCTGTATGCGGTGAAGCGACTGATTGGTCGGAAATTTAAAGAAGACGTTGTTCAAAAAGACAAGGGCTTGGTGCCTTACACGGTGATTGAGGCCGACAACGGCGACGCTTGGGTTCAGGTTGACGACAAGAAGATGGCGCCGCCTGAGGTCTCAGCGCGGGTGTTGATGAAAATGAAAAAGACCGCCGAGGATTATTTGGGCGAGGAGGTCAAAGAAGCCGTCATCACTGTGCCTGCGTATTTCAATGATTCACAGCGCCAAGCGACGAAAGACGCCGGCAAGATCGCAGGGCTTGAGGTCAAGCGCATCATCAATGAGCCCACGGCGGCTGCTTTGGCATATGGCCTCGACAAGGAAGGTGGCGATCGGACAGTGGCCGTCTATGATTTGGGGGGTGGAACGTTCGATATCTCCATTATCGAAATTGCTGACGTGGATGGCGAAAAGCAATTTGAAGTGCTTGCCACGAATGGCGACACGTTCCTTGGGGGTGAGGACTTTGACCTGCGCCTGATCAACCACTTGGCCGATGAGTTCAAGAAAGAACAAGGCGTGGATCTGCACAATGACCCGCTGGCGCTCCAGCGGCTGAGAGAGGCTGCCGAGCGAGCCAAAATCGAACTGTCTTCGGCTGAGCAAACCGAAGTGAACTTGCCCTACATCACCGCAGATGCCTCAGGGCCGAAGCACCTGGTGGTCAAGGTCACACGCTCGAAGCTTGAGTCGTTGGTTGCCGACTTAATCGAACGCTCAATCGAGCCTTGTAAGGTGGCGTTGAAAGATGCAGGGCTGGATGTGGGCAAAATCAACGAGGTGATTTTGGTCGGGGGTCAGACCCGGATGCCCAAAGTGCAAAGCGCAGTGGCCGAATTCTTTGGTCGGGACGCTCGCAAAGACGTCAACCCCGATGAGGCCGTGGCCATGGGTGCGGCCATTCAAGGCGGGGTCATGGCCGGTGACGTGAAAGACGTTTTGCTTTTGGATGTAACGCCATTGTCTCTGGGCATTGAGACTTTAGGGGGCGTGTTCACCAAGCTGATTGAGAAAAACACCACCATTCCGACCAAAGCATCGCAGGTCTTTTCTACGGCAGAAGACAATCAAAGTGCAGTGACTGTGCACGTGCTGCAAGGTGAGCGTGAGCAAGCGGCCGCCAATAAGTCGCTGGGTCGATTTGATTTGACGGGCATCCCCGCTGCGCCCCGCGGCATGCCTCAAATTGAAGTCACCTTCGACATTGACGCCAATGGGATTTTAAATGTCTCAGCGAAAGACAAGGCCTCCGGCCAAGAGCAACGCATCGAAATTAAGGCGGGCTCTGGGTTGTCGGAAGATGAGATTGAGAAAATGGTGCAAGACGCAGAAACCCATCGCGAGGAAGACAAGAAGTTCAATGAGTTGGTCACGGCCAGGAACAATGCTGATGGGGTGGCGCATGCCACACGCACATCACTGAGTGAACATGGTGACGCGGTCGACGAGGCAACCAAGGCACAAATCGAAGCTGCGCTGGAGAAGGTTGACGAAGCGATCAAGGGCGATGATAAGGACGCCATTGACGCGGCGGTCAATGAATTGCAACAGGCCGCCACCGCCCTCTATCAGAAGGCCGCTGAGAAAGCTCAAGCCGACGCTGGGCAGGGGCAGGACGGTGGCAGCTCGCAAGCGGCCGACGCCGCCGATGACGTGGTGGACGCTGAGTTTACAGAGGTCGACGACAGCGCTGAAAATAAGTAATCTCTGATCGTCACGATCGGTGATTGATAGAGTGCTGACCAACCGCCTGCTGGTCATCGTGCCAGCGGGCGGTTCGTTGTTGAGTAATTGAGGGTGATATGGCAGCAGATTATTACGACATCTTGGGTGTGGCACGCGATGCATCGGCTGACGATCTCAAAAAAGCCTATCGCCGGCTGGCCATGAAATATCACCCCGATCGAAACGACGGTGACGACGGCGCTCAGGACAAATTCAAAGAAATACAAAAGGCCTACGAGGTCTTAAAAGACCCCGAAAAGCGAGCCGCGTATGACCGCTTTGGCGAGGCGGGTGTCTCTGGAATGGGGGGCGCTGGGGGCGGTGCGGCTGATTTTGGTGACATTAACGACATATTTGGCGACATCTTCGGGGACATTTTCGGCGGTGGACGTCGGCGTCAACGTCAACAGTCCAGGCGTGGGCAAGACCTTCGTTACGAGTTGGCCATCGAACTGGAGCAAGCCGTTGAGGGCACCGTCAAAGAAATTGATGTGCCCACGCTGGGGGCATGTCAGACATGTCATGGGTCAGGCTCCTCATCTGGGGAGCACCAGGTCTGCACAACCTGTGGGGGGCAGGGGCAAGTTCGAATGAGTCAGGGGATTTTCTCCGTCCAACAAACCTGTCCCAACTGCGGCGGCAGCGGGCAAACCATTAAAGATCCGTGCCGCGCCTGCAATGGGTCGGGGCAGGTGCGAGAGACCCGCACCCTGGAGGTTAAAATACCGCCGGGCGTGGACACCGGTGACCGCATTCGTCTGAGTGGTGAGGGGGCGGCCGGCGGACAAGGAGGGCCGGCCGGCGATTTATATGTGGACATCATCGTCAATCCCCACACGCTTTTCGAGCGCGAGGGTGACGATCTGTTTTGTGAGGTGCCGATTCCGATGACCACCGCTGCGTTGGGGGGTGAGCTCAAGGTGCCGACGCTCAACGGATCTGTGGTGCTCAAAGTGCCAGCGGGCACACAAAGTGGCAAGCTCTTTCGGTTGCGAGGCAAAGGGGTGCAGTCGGTGCGATCTCGCGCCGTGGGGGATTTGTTGTGCCGAGTGGCGGTCGAAACGCCGGTCAATTTGAATGCGCAGCAAAAGGCGCTTTTGGAGGAGTTTCAGTCTCTGTCCGGCACAGGCCATGGGCACCATCCAGAGTCACAAGGCTGGGCCGATAAGGTCAAGGGTTTTTTTGACCGCATGGGGTTTTAGATGAGCGCTTTGGCTCGTTGGGGGTGGGCGGTTGTGCTCATTGTGGTTGCGGTTGCCGTGGCTGCGGCCGGGCTCATTCGCCCGGATTTGCCCCCCGAGACCCTTCAACCGATTTATGCCCAACCCCCCAGTGAGTTTGTTGACATTGACGGGATGTCAATACATCTGCGGGATGAAGGTCCTCGCGACGCCCCAGCGGTGCTGTTGCTGCACGGCACATTTGCCTCATTGCACACTTGGTCTGGGTGGGTCGCTGAACTCACTGAGACCCATCGCGTCGTCCGCATTGACTTGCCTGGGTTTGGACTGACCGGCCCGCATCCAAACAAAGATTATTCTTTGGCCGCAACACTGCACCTGCTTGAGACACTCAGAACTCGACTGGGTCTTAAGCGTTGGGCGGTGGTTGGAAACTCTCTGGGGGCCGGCTACGCGTTGGCCTATGCCCAGCATCACCCTAAGCGGATATCGGCGGTGGGTCTGATCAGCGGGGGGCGGATTCGTTTGAGCGAGGCAGAGTATTCAGCTCGCCGGGCTGAAGTTCAGGCCGCTCAGGCCAATGCGCGGGGTGGGTCTTGGATCATTCAGGCATTGCAGGAGCCGATTGTGCGCGCGATGCTCACTCAAGTGACGCCTCAATTTTTGGTGCGCTGGGCGCTTGAGGATGTCTACGGCAACCCAGACCAGGTGGATGAGGCGCTGGTGAATCGCTACCAATCGATGCTTCGCCACAGCGGCAATCGTCAGGCCTTTGTTGATCGCTTCATCAAGTCTGAGGGCACCAGCCCCCATACAGAGACACTGACAACGCCTGCCTCGCCAGTTGACCTCCCCATGCCCATTTTGATTCAGTGGGGTGAGCAAGACACGTGGATTGATGTCGAGCAGGGGCTGACACTGGCTGCAGCGCTGCCCACCTCGACGTTGGTGACCTATCCCTCGCTCGGGCATGTCCCCATGGAAGAGGCACCAAGGGAGACCGCAGCAGATTTTTTGGCGTTTTTACACACTGGCCAGCTGACGCAGCGTCAGGCACCATGAGCAATATGAGTGACAACACTGCTCGGCCGAAGACAGACGCGTCAAGGCTTTCAGTGATGCTCAGCGGCGCCCGCGGCACGCTCGGGCAGGCCATTGAGCGCTGTGTGGCACGTGACGATCAAAGCCATGTCGTGGCCCGCTATCAGCCAGATGAGGGATTTTTGGGCCAGCCGTTGGGCGATGTGATCATTGATGTCTCACACCACACCCGAACGGCGGCGGTTGTGGCGTTCGCCTGCCAACACGCTCGGCCCATTTTAATTGGCACCACCGCCCTGAGTGCTTCCACGCTTGATCAAATTGAGCAGGCCAGCCAAACCATACCGGTGTGCGTTGCGGCCAACTTCAGCGCAAGCGCCTGGGCATTCGAACAGATTGCTCAATGGGCAGCCATTCATTTGCCCTCTTTTCAGATTGCCCTTCGAGAGGCGCACCATATCCACAAACAAGACGCCCCCTCCGGCACTGCGCTCAGGCTTCAAAGTGAGCTGGGTCAGCACCGGAGCGCCCCAATCCCGGTTGAATCCGTGCGCCAGGGTGAGATCGTGGGCCAACATGATGTGTGTTTGCAAAGGGGCGGGGAGCGTTTGAGCATCCACCATGAGATCACTGACCGCGATGTGTTCGCGCAGGGCGCGCTGACGCTGGCGCACGTGCTCGCGGCTCAGGCAAAGGGGCGCTACTCGGTGGGCGATTTGTGGCGCAAAACCCAGTTGGGATCGGATGACTGATCGGATAACACCGGCGCCATGGTTGATGTGTCGCAGCAGCCAATGGTTGTTCCAGGCGGATCGATCCGGCACAATTTAGAAACATCGGGGCTAACCGAGTCGCCGGCTGATCACCTACATTCAACAGCAGGTACGGACATGACGCAACGCTCAACCCAGGGCGGGACATTGAAGACCACGCATGAGGTGTTCAATCAACCCCCTGTTTTGGCAGACTACAATCTGTTTGATCGCGATCCGGCATTGCAAGACGGGCTCGATCAGTGGGCCTCGTCGAGCGAGGCTGAAAAGCTGCATGAATTTGGCGCTGCCGTGGGCTCATCACAGATGCTGGCGCGCGCTGAACAAGCCAACGCCAACCCACCCGGGCTGGTGACCCATGACCGATATGGGCATCGCATTGACGAGGTGCAATTTCACCCGGCCTACCATGAGCTCATGGCGTTTTCGATTGAGAACGGCTTGCACGCCAGTCCATGGACCGAGCCGGGACCCGATGCGCAACTGAGACGCGCCGCTCGCTATTATCTTCTCGCCCAGATTGAGGCCGCACATGGCTGCCCCATTACGATGACCTATGCGGCCATTCCGGCTTTGCGTCATCAGCCAGACCTTCTTGCGCGATGGGGCGATCAGATCACTGCTCGGGTGTATGACCCCGCCAATCGGCCGATGGCTCAAAAGAGAGGGCTGACGGTTGGCATGGCCATGACCGAAAAGCAGGGCGGGTCGGATGTGCGGGCCAACACCACGCGAGCTTTTCCGGTAGACGATCCGGGTCCGGGGCAAGCCTATGAGCTTATTGGCCACAAGTGGTTTGTCTCGGCGCCCATGAGCGATTTGTTTTTGGTGTTGGCTCAAACCGATGAAGGGCTTGGGTGTTTTCTATTGCCGCGTTGGCGCCCCGACGGGCAGAAAAATGCCCTGGAGATTCAGCAGCTGAAAAAGAAAATGGGCAATGTCGCCAACGCCTCATCTGAGACCGAGCTTCGCGGGGCACTGGCGTGGATGGTCGGTCCGCCCGGACGAGGCATTCAGACCATCATCGACATGGTGTCCGCCACGCGCTATGACTGCATGATCGGTTCAAGCGCTGGCATGCGTCAGGCGTTGTCGCAAGCGATCCATCACTGCCGCCATCGATCAGCATTCGGTCGCCCGCTGATCGCGCAGCCATTGATGCAAAACCTGCTCAGTGATCTTGCCTTGGAGAGTGAGGCGGCGATGTGGCTGGCTCTGCGAACCTCGCATGCCATGGACCGTCAAGACGACGCCCATGAGAAGGCGTTCGCTCGCTTGGCCACACCGGTGGGCAAGTACTGGATTTGCAAGCGCGCACCCAACCACGCTTACGAAGCGATGGAGGTGGTGGGTGGCACAGGCGTGATGGAGACCCACGTGATGGCGAGGTTGTTCAGAGAATCTCCTGTCAACGCCATTTGGGAAGGCAGCGGCAATGTGCAGTGTCTCGATATCTTGAGGATCATGGACAAAGCCCCTCAGGCGGTGGCGGCGTGGTTTGCCGAAATGGATCGCGCTAAGGGCGGCAATCGATTATTGGATCAGCACATCGCTGGGCTAAAAAGTGACCTTCAAAAGTCACAAGACTGGACTTGGCAGGCGCGAACGCTTGCGGACCGGTTGGCCGTTGGCATGCAGGCGTCGCTGATGGTTCGATTTTCGCCCAACGCTTCAGCGGATGCTTTTTGCGCCAGTCGGCTTGCTGAGCATGGCGTGCACCACTACGGCTGTCTCAAACCTGGATTCGATGCGGACAGACTGCTCGATCGGGCATTTCCAGCCGCCTAGGGTGCGCGGGGGTAAATCGCCCTCAGCCGGAAAATTGCGCGGTGTGCAGTGGACACGCGTGAGTTTGGTGATAAAATGACGGGCTTGGGTGCGGGGCCATAGCTCAGCTGGGAGAGCGCTACAATGGCATTGTAGAGGTCGGCGGTTCGATCCCGCCTGGCTCCACCAAACCCTCAAAATGAGATAAAATTTAGACTTCGTCCTGGGCGTTCGAAGTTTTTTGGTTTGCAACGTCCCCTTCGTCTAGAGGCCTAGGACACCGCCCTTTCACGGCGGTAACAGGGGTTCGAATCCCC
>PR_CR_10_Liq_1_inCRDRAFT_1000049_pt1 | contig 59076 bp, 56 predicted proteins | sample PRCRCaboRojoPR_3_FD_10241 | JGI IMG/M metagenome (IMG submission 10241) | reverse complement strand
CCAGCCGGCGCCATGGGCGATTTGACTCTCGTTTTCCGAAATTTCGCCAGGGGCGGGCGCGCTCAGTCCCCGGCGGTGACGATCCGCGTTCCCCAGCCGTCGCAGAGGGCACGGACCGGGTCGGGCGGCGGCGCGTCCGTGAAGAAGGTGTCGATCTCCTCGAGCGACGCGATGCGGACCGGGGCGCTGCGCGAGAATTTCGACGAGTCGGCCACGAGGCAGGATCGCCGCGCCTGCCGGATGACGGCCTGGGTCACGCGTACCTCGCGGTAATCGTAGTCGAGAAGGTCGCCATCCTCGTCCAGCGCCGAGGCGCCGATCACCCCGAAATCCACCTTGAACTGGCGTACCATGTCCACGGTGACGTCGCCCACCAGGCCGCCATCGGCCCGGCGCAGCACGCCGCCTGCCACGATCACCTCGCAGTCGGGGTTCGCGGCGAGCGTGTTGGCCACGTTGATGTTGTTGGTGATCACCATCAGGTTCCGGTGTTCCAGCAGGGCGCGGGCGACGGCCTCTGTCGACGTGCCGATGTTCAGAAAGACGGAGGCGTTGTCGGGGATCGTCGCCGCACAGGCCCGCGCGATCCGTTCCTTGGCCTCTGTGTTGAGCTGGCGGCGTTCCTCGTAGCCGATATTTGTCACGCCGGAGGGCAGGATCGCGCCGCCATAGACGCGGGTCAGTCGCCCGGCGTCGCAAAGCTCGGTCAGATCCCGCCGGATCGTCTGGACGGTGACACCGAAATGCACGGCGAGATCCTCGACCACGACCTGACCGGTTCGTTTCGCGATGTCGAGGATTTCGGTCTGTCTGAAATTCTGCGCCATCCGTCCCTCCTTGCGTGAAATCATACCCGAACATATCAGAAAGGAAAGTCTGCGCGGCTGTCGGCCCGATTCCGCGGGGCTTCGGAACCGGAAACCGGGCCGATCCGACCCGTTNACCAGGGCGAGCGGTAACCTGNCTCAAAAAAATAGCGCTNCTTTTCAGGGGTTTGGAGCGGTTTNTGTTCGATATTTTTCGTTATNTCCCGATAAGCTTGACAGAACGAACATTTTAGAACACGGTTTCTGTGTCACTGATGTGACAAAGGGAGGAGCATCGTGCACGAAGGAGCTGCCGCATCGGCGCCCCTGGACCTGTTCGTGATCGGCGGGGGCATCAACGGCTGCGGGATCGCCCGCGACGCCGCGGGGCGTGGCCTGTCGGTGGCGCTGGCCGAGCAGGGGGACCTGGCGCAGGCCACGTCGTCTTCCTCGACCAAGCTCTTCCATGGCGGGCTGCGGTATCTCGAGTATTTCGAGTTCCGCCTCGTGCGCGAGGCGCTGGTCGAGCGCGAGACCCTGCTGCGGGCCATGCCGCATATTTCCTGGCCGCTGCGCTTCGTGCTGCCCTACCACCCCGAGATGCGCTTCGACAGCGATACGCCGACGTCGCGGCTGCTGTCCTTCGCGATGCCGTGGATGAAGGGCCGCCGGCCGGCCTGGCTGATCCGCCTCGGGCTCTTTCTCTACGACCATCTCGGCGGGCGGAAGATCCTGCCGGGCACCCGGACGCTGGACCTGACCCGCGATCCGGCAGGGCGCGCGCTGCAGGACAAGTTCCGCCGCGCCTACGAGTATTCCGATTGCTGGGTCGAGGATTCCCGGCTGGTGGTGCTGAACGCCCGCGATGCCGAAGCGCGCGGGGCCGAGATCATGACCCGCACCCGGGTCGCCAGCGCCGCCCGCGACGGCGATCTCTGGCGCGTGAGCCTCGAGGGGCCGCAGGGGCGCCGGGACGTCTGGGCGCGCGCGCTGGTCAACGCGGGCGGTCCCTGGGTCGGCAACGTGATCCGCAACACGGTCCGCATAAACTCGAGCGAGAACGTGCGGCTGGTGCGCGGCAGCCACATCGTGACGCGCAAGCTCTTCGATCACGACAAGTGCTATTTCTTCCAGGGCACCGACGGGCGGATCATCTTCGCGATCCCCTACGAGACGGATTTCACCCTCATCGGGACGACCGACAAGGATCACCAGGGTGCTCCGTCCGAGGCGGTCTGCACGCCCGAGGAGCAGGACTACCTCTGCAATTTCGCCAGCCAGTATTTCGCGCAGCCCGTCACCCGTGACGATATCGTCTGGACCTATTCCGGCGTGCGCCCGCTTTACGATGACGGGGCGAGCTCGGCGACCGCGGCGACGCGCGACTACGTGCTCTCGCTCGACACCAACGGGCCGGCGCCGCTGCTGAACGTGTTCGGCGGCAAGATCACGACCTATCGCCGCCTGGCCGAGGCCGCACTGGCCAAGCTCGTGCCCTTCTTTCCGGCCGCGCGCGGCGACTGGACCGCCGGGGTCGCGTTGCCCGGGGGCGACTTCGCCGTCGACGGTGTCGCGGACAGGATCGCCGGGCTCAGGACCCGCTATCCGTTCCTGACGGAATACTGGGCCGGCCGGCTGGTGCACGCCTATGGCACGGAGGCCGAGGCGATGCTGGGCGATGCGGCCGATGCCGCGGAGCTGGGCGAGGATTTCGGCGCCACGCTGACCGCACGGGAAGTGGCGTGGCTCATGGACAAGGAATATGCCCGGAGTGCGGAGGACGTGCTCTGGCGGCGGACGAAACTGGGGCTGCGGCTCGACACCGAGGCCGCCGACCGGCTGGACGCATGGATGCAGGCGCGCGGCGCGGATGCCCGGCTCGGCGCGGTGGCCGAGTGAAGGGCCCGGGAGGACGAGGATGACACTGACACTGGACGGCGTATCGAAACAGGTGGGCGGGGCGACCCATATCTATCCGATCGACCTGACGCTCGAGCGCGGCACGATGAACGTGCTTCTGGGTCCCACCCTGGCGGGGAAGACCTCGCTGATGCGTCTGATGGCGGGGCTCGACAAGCCGGCGACGGGCCGGATTCTGTGGGACGGGCAGGACGTGACCGGCATGCGCGTGCAGGACCGCAAGGTCGCCATGGTCTACCAGCAGTTCATCAATTACCCGTCGCTGTCCGTCTACGAGAACATCGCATCGCCGCTGAAGCTGATGGGCAAGCCCAGGGCCGAGATCGAGGCGGCCGTGAAGAAGACCGCCGATCTGATGAAGCTGACGCCGATGCTGGGGCGCAAGCCGCTGGAACTGTCGGGCGGCCAGCAGCAGCGCTGCGCGCTGGCGCGGGCGCTGGTCAAGGACGCGGGGCTCGTCCTGCTCGACGAGCCGCTCGCCAATCTCGACTACAAGCTGCGCGAGGAACTCCGCGCCGAGATCCCGCGCATCTTCGAGGAATCCGGCGCGATCTTCGTCTACGCCACGACCGAGCCGGAGGAGGCGCTGCTGCTCGGTGGGAATACCGCGACCCTGTGGGAAGGCCGGATCACCCAGTTCGGATCCACACCCGAAGTCTATCGCCGCCCGGCCGACGCCACGACCGCGCGGGTCTTCTCGGACCCGCCGATGAACTTCCTTCAGATATCGAAGGCCGGCACCCGGTTGCTATTCGGCGACGGCCAGGCGGTCGAGGCCGCCGGCAAGCTGGCCGAACTGCCCGACGGGCGCTACACCGCCGGCTTCCGCCCGAACCATCTCGAGATCGACCGGCACACGGATGCGGCGCTGGAGTTCCGCTGCACGCTGGCCGTGACCGAGATCACCGGCTCCGAGACCTTCGTGCATCTCGATCATGCCGGGGAGCGCTGGGTCGGGCTGGTGCACGGCGTGCGCGAGTTGACACCGGGGAGCGTGCTGCCGGCCTATCTCGACCCGACCCATGTCTACGTCTTCGACGCCGAAGACGGGTCGCTGGTCGCACCTGCATCCTACGCGCTGGCGGCCTGAGGGAGGCAAGAATGGCAAAGATCACGCTCTCGAACCTGGCGCATTCCTACCTGCCCGATCCCGCGGGCGAGGAGGACTACGCGCTGAAGGAACTGGATCATGTCTGGGAGGACGGAAAGGCTTACGCCCTTCTCGGGGCGTCGGGCTGCGGAAAGTCCACCCTGCTGAACATCATCTCGGGGCTTCTGCATCCGAGCCGCGGGCGCATCCTGTTCAACGATCACGACGTCACCGATCAGCCGACCGCGGCGCGCAACATCGCGCAGGTGTTCCAGTTCCCGGTCGTCTACGACACCATGAGCGTGCGCGAGAACCTCGCCTTTCCGCTGAAGAACCGCGGCGCGGCGACGAGCTACGTGCACGACAGGGTGCAGGCCATCGCCCAGATGATCGGCATGGAGCACGAGCTCGACCGCAAGGCGCGCGGGCTGACGGCCGACGCCAAGCAGAAGATCAGCCTCGGGCGCGGGATGGTCCGCGAAGACGTCAACGCGATCCTCTTCGACGAGCCGCTGACCGTCATCGACCCGCATATGAAGTGGGAGCTGCGCACCCAGCTTAAATCGCTGCACCAGGACTTCGGTCACACGATGATCTACGTCACCCACGACCAGACGGAGGCGCTGACCTTCGCCGACCAGGTCGTGGTGATGCATGACGGTCGCGTGGTGCAGATGGGCACGCCCGAGGAACTGTTCCAGCGCCCGGCCCATACCTTCGTGGGATATTTCATCGGTTCGCCGGGCATGAACCTGCTCGACGCGAAGATCGACGGCCGCCGCGGCTACGTGGACGGCATCGAAATCGACCTCGGCGCCGCCTATGGCGCGCCCGTGGGCCGGGTTCAGATCGGTATCCGGCCCGAATTCGTGCACCTGACCGACGCGGCGGACGGGCTTCCCGTGAATATTCGCCGGGTGGAGGATGTCGGGCGTCACCGGATCGTCCGTGCCGATTTCTTCGGAACCGAGATCAACATCGTGGTGCCCGAAGACAAGCCGATCGGGGCCGACATGAACCGGCTCGCCTTGGATCCGGCCGGCATCAACGTCTATGTCAACGACTGGCGCCTGGCCCCCGAGGCCGCGCCCGGTCCCGTGGGGGAGGCCGCGTGATGGAAAAGACGGTCAATCACAAGGCCTGGTTCCTGGTCCTGCCGGTTCTCGTGCTGGTGTCGTTCTCGGCGATCATCCCGCTGATGACGGTGGTCAACTACTCGGTCCAGGACAGCTTCGGGCAGAACCAGTTCTTCTGGGCCGGGCTCGTCTGGTTCGAGGAGATCCTGACCTCGGAACGGATGCACAACGCGCTGGGGCGCCAGGCGGCCTTCACGGCGATCATCCTGGCGATCCAGGTGCCGCTTGGCATCTTCGTCGCGCTCAACATGCCGAAGAAGGGCTTCTGGGCCACCTTCTGCCTGGTGCTGATGTCGCTGCCGCTGCTGATCCCCTGGAACGTGGTGGGCACGATCTGGCAGATCTTCGGCCGCGTCGATATCGGCCTTCTCGGGCGCACGCTCGACTCGCTCGGGATCGACTACAATTACACGCAGGACGCGCTGGACGCCTGGGTCACGCTGATCGTGATGGATGTCTGGCACTGGACGTCGCTGGTCGCGCTGCTGGCCTTCGCCGGGCTGAAATCCATCCCCGACGCCTATTACCAGGCCGCCAAGATCGACCAGGCCAGCCGCTGGAAAGTCTTCTGGTATATCGAGTTGCCAAAGATGCGGGGCGTGCTGACCATCGCGATCCTGCTGCGCTTCATGGACAGCTTCAAGATCTATACCGAACCCTTCGTGGTCACCGGCGGCGGTCCCGGCAACGCGACGACGTTCCTGTCGATCGACCTCGTCAAGATGGCGCTCGGGCAGTTCGACCTCGGACCGGCGGCGGCCTTCTCGATCATGTATTTCCTCGTGATCCTGGCGATCAGCTGGGTGTTCTACACCGTGATGACCAATCTCGACAAAGAGGGGGGGCAGTGATGTCCGACAGCAGGTCCACCGCCGCGGCGCCCGGTGCCGCCGGGATCCCCGGCGATCTCGGGGCGTCCCGTACCGGCGCCCGCGCCCGCAGCCGTTTCGTGCCGAAGGGCTCGACCGTGGTGATGACGCTCTACCTCGTCTTCCTGCTCCTGCCGATCTACTGGCTCCTGAACATGAGCCTGAAGACGAACACCGAGATCCTGAACACCTTCTCGCTCTGGCCGCAGGACCTGACCTTCGCCAACTACATGGTGATCTTCACCGACCCGAGCTGGTACTGGGGCTATATCAACTCGATCATCTACGTCACGATGAACACGGTGATCTCGGTCGCGGTGGCGCTGCCGGCGGCCTATGCCTTCAGCCGGTACCAGTTCCTGGGCGACAAGCACCTGTTCTTCTGGCTGCTGACCAACCGGATGGCCCCGCCGGCGGTCTTCGCGCTGCCCTTCTTCCAGCTCTACAGCTCTGTCGGGCTGTTCGACACGCATATCGCCGTGGCCCTGGCGCACACGCTTTTCAACGTGCCGCTCGCGGTCTGGATCCTCGAGGGCTTCATGCGCGGCGTACCGAAGGAAATCGACGAGACCGCCTATATCGACGGCTACAGCTTCGGGCGGTTCTTCGTGCGGATCTTCATGCCACTCATCGCCAGCGGCATCGGCGTCGCGGCCTTCTTCTGCTTCATGTTTTCCTGGGTGGAACTGCTGCTGAGCCGCACGCTGACCAGCGTCGACGCCAAGCCCATCGCGGCGACCATGACCCGCACGGTGTCGGCCTCGGGGCTGGACTGGGGCGTGCTGGCCGCGGCGGGCGTGCTGACCATCGTGCCCGGCGCGCTCGTGATCTACTTCGTCCGCAACTACATCGCCAAGGGCTTCGCCCTGGGCCGGGTCTGAGGGAGGAACCGACCGATGGAATGGATGGCATGGACCTGGCCGACAGCGATCTTCTTTCTCGTGATCGCGTCGCTGCTGGCACTCTTCACGATCCTGGGGATCAAGTATCCTGAAACGCCGCGCATGGGTGTCCTGCGTATCGAGACGACCCGTGGCGACCGGCTGTTCATCACGCTTCTGGGCTCGGCCTTCATCAACCTGGCCTGGCTCGGGCTGGTCAGCGCACCGCAATGGGGTGCGCTGATCGTCTGCCTTCTCTATGCCGCGGCGGTCTTTCGCTGGGTCTAGGGGAGCAAGAAACGCGGCCGGGCACCGGCAAGAGATCCCGGCCGCGGTCAAACCTTGGGTTCTCATTATGGGAGGAAACTTAATGAACCTACATCTGAAAACAACGACGGCGCTGAGCCTGGCGTTCGCGGTCTTCGCGACGCCCGCTCTGGCCGGCATGGAAGAGGCGCGCGAGTTCCTCGACACCGAGATCGGCGATCTCTCGACGCTCAGCCGCGCCGAACAGGAAGCCGAGATGCAGTGGTTCGTCGATGCCGCCGAACCGTTCCAGGGCATGGACATCACGGTGGTCTCCGAGACCATCACGACCCATGAATACGAGGCCAAGGTGCTGGCCCCGGCCTTCTCGGCGATCACCGGGATCAACGTGACCCACGACCTTATCGGCGAGGGCGACGTCGTCGAGAAGCTGCAGACGCAGATGCAGTCCGGCCAGAATATCTACGACGGCTGGATCAACGATGCCGACCTGATCGGCACGCATTGGCGCTACCAGCAGGTGCGCAACCTGACAGACTGGATGGCCGGCGAGGGCGCCGACGTCACCAGCCCGACGCTGGATCTCGACGATTTCATCGGCACCTCCTTCGCGACCGGCCCCGACGGCAAGCTCTATCAGCTGCCCGACCAGCAGTTCGCGAACCTCTACTGGTTCCGCCACGACTGGTTCACCGACCCGGACATCAAGGCCGAGTTCGAGGCCGCTTATGGCTACGAGCTGGGCGTGCCGGTCAACTGGTCGGCCTACGAGGACATCGCCGAGTTCTTCACCGGCCGCGAGATCGACGGCCAGGAAGTCTACGGCAACATGGACTACGGCAAGAAGGACCCGTCGCTCGGCTGGCGCTACACCGACGCGTGGATGTCGATGGCCGGCATGGGCTCCACCGGCGAGCCGAACGGCTTCCCCGTCGACGAATGGGGCATCCGCGTCAACGACGACTACCAGCCCGTCGGCTCCTGCGTGGACCGCGGCGGCGCGACCAACGCGCCCGCGGCCGTCTACGCGATCGACAAGGCGATCAAGTGGCTGCAGGACTACGCGCCGCCCGCCGCCGCCGGCATGACCTTCTCCGAGGCCGGCCCGGTGCCCGCGCAGGGCGGCATCGCCCAGCAGGCCTTCTGGTACACGGCGTTCACCGCCGACATGGTCAAGGACGGCCTGCCGGTCGTGAACGAGGACGGCACGCCGAAATGGCGCATGGCCCCGAACCCCAAGGGAGCCTATTGGGAAGAGGGCATGAAGGTCGGCTACCAGGACGCCGGGTCCTGGACGCTGATGAAATCCACCCCCGTGGATCGTGCCAAGGCCGCCTGGCTCTACGCGCAGTTCGTCACCTCCAAGACGGTTGACCTGAAGAAGAGCCACGAGGGTCTGACCTTCATCCGCGAGAGCACCATCGATCACGAGAGCTTCACCGAGCGTGCGCCGAAGCTCGGCGGCCTGGTCGAGTTCTACCGCTCGCCGGCGCGCGTGCGCTGGTCGGATACAGGTCTGAACGTGCCGGACTACCCAAAGCTGGCGCAGCTGTGGTGGCAGAACATCGGCGACGCCATGTCGGGGGCCAAGACCTCCGAAGAGGCGCTGACCGCGCTCTGCGAAGCGCAGGAAGAGGTGCTCGCGCGGCTCGAACGGGCCGGCATCCAGGGTGACCTGGGCCCGGTGCTCAACGAGGAGCGTGACGCCGAGTACTGGCTCAGCCAGCCCGGCGCGCCGAAGCCGAAGCTCGAGAACGAGGACCCGGAGCCTGTCACGGTGAGCTACGAAGAGCTCATCCAGTCCTGGCAGGACGAAGGCTGATCCTCCCTCCCTGGTCGGGGCCTTCGGGCCCCGGCCGCTTTGTTTACACCTACACGCGGATCGGTTCAGATGGGCCAGTCGCCGATCCGCGGTCGCGGGGGTGGTTTCGCAAGCGGCCACCCCCGCACAGTTTCGGCAGGTTCTTCTAGACGGGATCCAGGCGCATGACCCATATCCTCGCCATCGATCAGGGCACCACCTCGAGCCGCGCGATCGTCTTCGACGGGCAGATGAACATCACCGCCGTCGCGCAGGAGGAATTCGCCCAGCACTACCCGCGCAGCGGCTGGGTGGAACACGACCCGGCGGATCTCTGGTCGACGACGGCCGGGACCTGCCGCGAAGCGATCGAGCGCGCCGGCATCGCGCCCGCGGACATCGCCGCCATCGGGATCACGAACCAGCGCGAGACGACGCTTGTCTGGGACCGGGCCACCGGCCAGCCGATCCACAATGCCATCGTCTGGCAGGATCGCCGCACCGCGGATATCTGTGCCGGCCTGCGTGCCGCCGGGCACGAGGCGGAGATCACCCGCAAGACCGGCCTTCTGGCCGATCCCTATTTCTCGGGCACCAAGCTCAAATGGCTGCTCGACACCGTCGAGGGCGCCCGCGCACGGGCCGAGCGGGGCGAGCTTCTGTTCGGAACCGTAGACAGCTACCTGATCTGGAAACTCACCGGGGGTGCGGCGCATGTGACCGACGCCACCAACGCCGCGCGCACCATGCTTTACAACATCCGCACGGGCGAATGGGATGCCGGGATCTGCGCGATCCTCGGGATTCCCATGGCGATGCTGCCCGAGGTCAAGGACTGCGCGGCCGAGTTCGGCCGCACCCGCGCCGATCTCTTCGGCCGCGAGATCCCGATCCTCGGCGTGGCCGGCGACCAGCAGGCGGCGACGGTCGGCCAGGCCTGTTTCACCCCCGGGATGCTCAAATCCACCTACGGCACCGGATGCTTTGCCCTGCTCAACACCGGCACCGAGCTCGTCGAGAGCCGCAACCGGCTGCTCGGCACCATTGCCTACCAGCTGGACGGCAAGCCGGCCTATGCGCTCGAGGGGTCGATCTTCATCGCCGGCGCGGTGGTCCAGTGGCTGCGCGACGGGCTGAAGATCATCCGCGAGGCCGCCGAGACCCAGCCGCTGGCCGAGGCCGCGGATGACGGGCAGTCGGTAATCCTGGTGCCCGCCTTCACCGGGCTGGGCGCCCCCTACTGGAACCCGGAGTGCCGTGGCGCGGTCTATGGCCTGACGCGGAATTCGGGCCCCGCCGAACTGGCGCGCGCCGCGCTCGAGAGCGTGGGCTACCAGACCCGCGACCTCGTCGAGGCGATGACGGCCGACTGGCAGAGCGCGTCCGGCGGCGAGGTGCTGCGCGTCGATGGCGGCATGACCGCCAGCGACTGGGCGATGCAGTTCCTGGCCGATATCCTCGGCGCGCCGGTCGACCGGCCCGCTGTCCTGGAGACCACGGCGCTGGGCGCGGCCTGGCTTGCCGGGATGCGCGCCGGCGTCTATCCCGGCCCGGACGAGTTCGCCCAAGGATGGGCCCTGGAGCGGCGTTTCGAACCGCGGATGGCAGATGCCGCCCGCGACGCGAAATACGCGGCCTGGGCGCGCGCGGTGCAGGCGACCATGAGCGTCTGACCCGCCCGGCCGCGGCGCCCGCGCATTGACTAAAGTCAAATTTCCGACTCAGTTTCCGTGTTACCGTNGCTCGCGTGGGTAACGAGTTTGGGCGAGACGGACCGGAGGAGGACAAGGTCCGCCGTCCCGCGTAATCCATTCTTTCACGGGATTTCGGAGCCTGTGCGCGCTGCGCCCCGCTCCGATATGGGAGGAGCTGACTCATGTATCGTTTCAACAGAATTATTGCGGCCACGGCGCTGGCCGGAACCGCCTGGTGCGGGGCCGTGCAGGCCCAGGGCACCGTCGAGGTCCTGCATTGGTGGACATCCGGCGGCGAAGCCAAGGCCGTCGGCGAACTCAAGAACGCTTTCGAGGAGCGCGGCGGCGAATGGATCGACTCGCCCATCGCGGGCGGCGGCGGCGACGCGGCGATGACCGCGCTGCGCGCCCGGGTCGTGTCGGGCAAGCCGCCCACCGCCGTTCAGCTCAAGGGGCCCGGGATCCAGGAATGGGCCGAGCAGGGCGCGCTCAACGACGTCGAGACCGTGGCCGGGGAAGAAAACTGGGACCAGGTCCTGCCGCCCGCGCTCGCCGGGATCATGAAATACGAGGGCGACTACGTCGCGGCGCCGGTGAACATTCACCGCGTGGACTGGATCTGGGCGAATCCCGACGTGCTGGAAGAGGCCGGTGTGGACGCGATGCCGACCACCTGGGCGGAGTTCAACGCCGCCGCCGACAAGGTCGAGGCCGCCGGCAAGATCGCACTGGCCCATGGCGGACAGCCCTGGCAGGACGCCACGATCTTCGAGGTGGTCGTGCTGGGCGTCGGCGGGCCGGAATTCTTCCGCGACGCCCTGGTCGATCTGGACCAGGAGGCACTGACCAGCGACACGATGGTCGCCTCCTTCGAACAGCTCCGCAAGCTTCGCGGCTATGTCGATCCGAATTTCTCGGGCCGCGACTGGAACCTGGCCACGGCGATGGTGATGCGCGGCGATGCCGCGTTCCAGATCATGGGCGACTGGGCCAAGGGCGAGTTCCTGGCGGCCGGCAAGGTCCCGGGCGAGGATTTCCTCTGCGCCGCGGCACCCGGTGACGGCTTCGTGCTGAACTCCGACAGCTTCACCTTCTTCAAGGTATCGGGCGAAGAGCGGCTGCAGGGCCAGCAGGTTCTGGCAAGCCTCATCATGTCGCCGGGGTTCCAGGAAACCTTCAACCTTGCGAAGGGCTCGATCCCGGCGCGCACCGACGTGGCGCTCGACAAGTTCGACATGTGCGCCAAGCGCTCGCATGACGATCTCGTCGCCGCCATCGAGGGCGACACGCTGGTGCCGTCCATGGCGCATGAAATGGCGGTGCCGCGGTCGGTGCGGGGCGAGTTTCTCGATCTCGTGACGGAGTTCTTCAACTCCGACATGAGCGCGGAGGACGCGACCCAGAGCCTGGCCGAGGCCGTGACGCGCGCCCAGCAGTGACCCGGACCAAGCCTAGCCGGGGCGGTCTCGTGACCGCCCCGGACCGACCGGGGGGGCGATGACCGACCGCACGGGCACATTACAGAGGATCGGCCGCCTGCTCGAACGGCGCCTGCCGATGATCGTGGTCTCTCCGCTTTTCGCGGCGAGCCTCTTTTTCGTCTACGGCTTCATCGTCTGGACGGCCTATATCTCGCTGACCAAGTCCGGCGTCATGCCGGTCTACGAATTCGACGGGCTGGCACAGTATGTGCGGCTCTGGTCGACGCCGCGCTGGTACGTGGCGATCGAGAACCTTTTCGTGTTCTCGGCCCTTTTCATCGGGATCAGCATGGCGATCGGGATCTTCCTCGCGGTGCTGCTCGATCAGCGGGTCCGGGCCGAAGGCGTGATCCGCACCATTTATCTCTATCCCATGGCGCTGTCCTTCATCGTCACGGGCACGGTCTGGAAATGGATCCTGAACCCCGGCCTCGGCGTCGAACGGCTGATGCGCGAGGCGGGCTTCGAGTCCTTCACCTTCGACTGGCTGGTGAACTCGGACATGGCGATCTACACGGTGGTGATCGCGGCGGTCTGGCAATCCTCGGGCTACGCGATGGCGCTGTTCCTGGCCGGTCTGCGCTCGGTCGATGACGAGGTGCTCAAGGCCGCGGCCATCGACGGCGCCGGGCCGTGGCGGACCTATACGGGCATCATTCTGCCGATGCTGCGGCCGGTCTTCCTGTCCACGGTGATCATCCTGGCCCATCTCGCGATCAAGAGCTTCGATCTGGTGATCGCGCTTACCGGCGGGGGACCGGGCTACGCCACCGACATGCCGGCGACCTTCATGTACTCCTTCGCCTTCCAGCGCAGCGAACTGGGTGTCGCGGCGGCGTCGGCCACCATGATGCTGATGACGATCTGCGCGATCATCGTGCCCTATCTCTATTCCGAACTCAGGAAGACAGGCGAATGAAGCAACGGCGGATCAGCGGCATCGTACAGCCGAGCGGTCTCGGCCCGCGCCTCATGCGGCTCCTGCTCTTCGCGGTGTTGGGGCTGTTCTGCCTCTATTACCTCATCCCGCTCATCGTGATGATCTCGACCTCGCTGAAGTCGCTGGAGGAGATCCGCCTGGGCACGCTGCTGAGCCTGCCGCGCGATATCACCTTCGACGCCTGGGCCAAGGCCTGGGACTCGGCCTGTGTGGGCGTGCGCTGCGACGGGCTGAAACCCTATGTCTGGAACTCGGTGATGATGACCGTGCCGGCGGTGTTCATCTCGACGCTGCTCGGCGCGCTGAACGGNTACGCGCTGACGAAATGGCGTTTTCCCGGCGCCGACTGGATCTTCGCGCTGATGCTGTTCGGTGCGTTCATTCCCTTCCAGGTGATCCTGCTGCCGATGGCGCGGACGCTGGGCTACCTGGGGCTGGCCGGCACGGTGCCGGGGCTGATCCTGGTGCATACGGTCTACGGGCTGGCCTTCACGACGCTGTTTTTCCGCAACTTCTTCATCGGCGTCTCCGACGGCATCATCCAGGCCGCCAAGATCGACGGGGCGGGGTTCTTCCGGATCTTCTTCGGGATCGTGCTGCCGATGGCCATCCCGGCGATCGTGGTCACGGTGATCTGGCAGTTCACGCAGATCTGGAACGATTTCCTGTTCGGGGTGGCCTTCACCATCGGGGACTCGAACCCGGTGACGGTGGCGCTGAACAACGTGGTGAACACCTCGACGGGGGTGAAGGAATACAATGTCGACATGGCCGCGGCGATCATCGCCGCGCTGCCGACGCTGGCGGTCTACGTGATCGCGGGGGCGTATTTCGTGCGGGGCCTGTCGGCCGGGGCAGTGAAGGGATAACGCATGGCATCGGGAATCCGGCTCCAGTCGGTCAGGAAGTTTTTCGGCGCGAACGAGGTCATCAAGGGGATCGACCTGGAAATTGAACCGGGCGAGTTCGTGGTGCTCGTCGGGCCCTCGGGCTGCGGCAAGTCCACGCTGCTCAACATGATCGCCGGGCTCGAGACGGTGTCCGAGGGGCATGTCCAGATCGGCGGCAAGACGGTCGACAACGTGCCGCCGCGTGACCGCGACATCGCCATGGTCTTCCAGTCCTACGCGCTCTACCCGACGAAGACGGTGCGCGAGAACATCACCTTCGGCATGCAGACGCGCGGCATTTCCAAGACGGATCAGCGCATGGCGGTCGACGAGTTCTCCAGGCTGCTGCAGATCGACCATTATCTCGACCGCAAGCCCGGGCAGCTCTCGGGCGGGCAGCGCCAGCGGGTCGCGATGGGCCGGGCGCTGGTGCGCAAGCCCGAGGTGTTCCTCTTCGACGAGCCGCTCTCGAACCTCGACGCCAAGCTCAGGATCGAGATGCGCACCGAGATCAAGAAGCTGCATCAGCGCCTTGGCAAGACGGTGGTCTACGTCACCCATGACCAGATCGAGGCGATGACGCTGGCCACCCGGATCGCGGTGATGGACAATGGCCATATCCGGCAATTCGCAGACCCGGCGACGGTCTACGAGGATCCGGTCGATCTCTTCGTCGCGGGGTTCATGGGCTCGCCGCCGATGAACATGGTGCCCGGGCGGCTCCGCCGTCTCGACACGGGGCTGGCCGTCGACGCCGGCAATGACGGCGAGGATCCGGTGCGCTTCCCGCTGCCGGCGGACAAGGCGGCCGATATCGACGCCCCGGACGGCCACGCCGTCGTGCTGGGCCTGCGTCCCGAGACGATCTTCGCGGCCGGAACCGAACTGCCCGGACCCAACCGTTTCGTCTTCGAGCGCCCGGTCGAGGTGGTCGAGCCCACGGGCCCGGACACCATGATCGTGTTCCAGATCGCGGGCATCGACATGATCGCGCGCGTCCGCCCCGAGGATGCGCGCGAGATCGGCGCCGCTTTCCGCTTCGAGGTGGATATGGGCAAGGCCAAGGTCTTCGACGCCGATACCGGTCTCGGCATGTGAGGGCGGGTTGACCTGAGTCAATGCCCCGGCGCGCACGGGCCCGGATAGTGGCTGTGGGAGGAGATGCCGATGACCTGGGAGACCATCGCCAAGACCGATGCCGAACGCCGCGCAGCCGTGCTGCCCGACCCCGACCGATACCGAAAGACATTCGGCTGGGACGAGGCCCGCGCCATGCTGGACGGCCTGCCGGATGGCAAGCTCAACATCGCCCACGAGGCGCTGGACCGGCATGTCGCCCATGGCGACGGCGACCGGATCGCGCTGCGCTGGATCGGCAAGGACGGCGAGCGCCGTGACCTGACCTATGCCGAGATGGTGCGCCAGACCGCGCGTTTCGCGAATGTGCTGGCGAAACACGGGCTTTCGAAAGGCGACCGGCTGTATTCGCTCATGGGCCGCGAGGCCGAGCTCTACATCGCCGCGCTGGGCACGCTGAAGGCGGGCCTGACCTTCTCGCCGCTCTTCTCGGCCTTCGGGCCCGAACCGATCCGGACCCGGATGGAGATCGGCGAGGCCAACGCGGTCGTGACCACGGCCTCGATCTACCGCCGCAAGATCGCCAAGCTGCGCGACGCGATCCCGTCGCTGAAACTGGTGCTGATCCTGGGCGACGAGGCGCCTGACGGCTGCGTGGCGCTTGGCCCGGAAATGGCGGCGGCCTCCGACGCATTCGAGACCGTTCCGATGGATCCCGAGGACACGGCGCTCATCCATTTCACCTCCGGCACGACGGGCCGGCCCAAGGGGGCCGTTCACGTCCACGAGGCGGTGGTGAACCATGCCGCCACGGGGCGCAACGCGCTCGAACTGACACCCGGCGCCGTTTACTGGTGCACCGCCGATCCGGGCTGGGTGACGGGAACCTCCTACGGGATCATCTCGCCGCTCGTGAACGGCGTGACCATGATCGTGGACGAGGCCGATTTCGAACTCGACAGGTGGTACGGCATTCTCCGGGACGAAGGGGTGGAGATCTGGTACACCGCGCCCACCGCCATCCGCATGATGATGCGCGCCGGAACCGAGGCGGCGCGGGACTACGACTTCTCGAAGCTGCGCTTCCTCGCCAGCGTGGGCGAGCCGCTGAACCCCGAGGCGGTGGTCTGGGGCAAGGAGGTTTTCGGCCATCCCTTCCACGACAACTGGTGGCAGACGGAGACCGGCGGGATCATGATCGCCAACACCGCCGCGATGGACATCAAGCCGGGCTCCATGGGCAAACCGCTGCCGGGCATCACCGCCGGGATCGTCGATCGCGCGGATGGCGCGCTGCGCGACTGCGCGACCGGCGAGATCGGCGAGCTTGCGCTGCGCCCCGGCTGGCCGTCGATGATGCGCGCCTATCTCCACGAGCCGGAACGATACGCCAAGGTGTTCCAGGACGGCTGGTTCCTGTCTGGCGACCTGGCGATGCGCGATGCGGACGGGTATTTCTGGTTCGTCGGCCGTGCCGACGACCTGATCAAGTCCTCGGGCCACCTGATCGGCCCCTTCGAGGTCGAAAGCGCCCTGATCGAGCATGACGCGGTCGCCGAGGCCGGCGTGATCGGCCTGCCCGACGAGACCGCCGGCGAGGTGGTGAAGGCCTATGTTTCTCTCAACCCGGGCTTCGACCCCTCCGAGGCGCTGGAGCGCGATATCCGCGGGCACGCGCGCAAGAAACTTGGCCCCGCCGTTGCCCCGCGCGAGGTGGTGTTCCGCAAGACCCTGCCCAAGACCCGGTCGGGCAAGATCATGCGCCGGCTTCTGAAAGCCCGCGAGCTCGGCCTGCCCGAGGGCGATATTTCCACGCTGGAGACCGACGAGTCATGACCGCATCGGAAAAGATCCACCTGACCCGCGCGCATGTGCGCGAATTGCTCGCCACGATGCTGCGCATCCGCAAGTTCGAGGACAAGTGCGCCGAACTCTACACCCAGCAGAAGATCCGCGGCTTCCTGCATCTCTATGACGGCGAGGAAGCGATCGCGGCGGGCGTGATCCCCCTTCTGGGACCCGAGGACCGGGTCGTCGCCACCTACCGCGAGCATGGCCACGCGCTGGTGCGCGGGATCGACATGGGCCGGGTGATGGCCGAGATGTACGGCAAGGCGGCGGGCTGTTCCGGCGGGCGCGGGGGATCGATGCACCTGTTCGATGCCGCGACCAATTTCTACGGCGGCAACGCCATCGTGGGCGGCGGCCTGCCGCTGGCGGGCGGGCTTGCGCTGGCCGACAGGATGAACGGCACCGGCGCCGTGACGGCCTGTTTCTTCGGCGAGGGCGCGGTGGCCGAGGGGGAATTCCACGAGACGATGAACCTGGCGCAGCTCTGGGAGGTTCCGGCGCTCTTCGTCTGCGAGAACAACGGTTACGCCATGGGCACGGCTCTGGCACGCTCCGAGGCGGTGACCGACATCCACGCCAAGGCCGCCAGCTACGGCGTGCCCTCCGAGGTGGTGGATGGCATGGACATCGTCGCGGTCGAGGCGGCCGCGCGCCGCGCGCTGGCCGCGATCCGCGAGACCGGAAAGCCCTATTTCCTCGAATGCCGCACCTATCGCTTCCGCGCCCATTCGATGTTCGATGCGCAACTCTACCGCGACAAGGCCGAGGTCGAGGACTGGCGCCAGCGCGGCCCCATCATCCGTTTCCAGACCTGGCTGACGCAGAACGGGCTGATCCACGACGAGGAAATCGCCAATATCGAGGCCGGCATAGATGCCGAGATCGCGCGGGCGGTGGAGTATGCCGAAACGGCCGAGTGGGAACCGCTCGAGGATCTCGCCCGCCATGTCGTGGCCGAGGATCGCCCGGAACCGCCGGCGCCGGCCAAACCATCAGGCGAAACGGTCGAAACCACCTACCGCGAGGCCACGCGCGAGGCGATCCGCGATGCGCTGACCCGCGATCCGCGGGTGTTCCTGATGGGCGAGGACGTCGGCGCCTATGGCGGCTGTTACGCCGTCACGAAAGGCTTGCTGGAGGAATTCGGCCCCGACCGAATCCGCGACACGCCGCTTTCGGAGTCGGGCTTCACCGGCTTCGGCATCGGGGCAGCGGCGGCCGGGATGCGCCCCATCGTCGAGCTGATGACGGTCAATTTCAGCCTGCTCGCACTTGACCAGATCATGAACACCGCCGCCACCATCCGGCACATGTCGGGCGGCCAGTTCGGCGTGCCGCTGGTGATCCGCATGGCCACGGGCGCGGGCAAGCAGCTGGCCGCGCAGCATTCCCACTCCCTCGAAGGCTGGTACGCGCATATCCCGGGCCTGCGCGTGCTGGCGCCCGCGACGCTCGAAGATGCGCGCGGCATGCTCTGGACCGCGCTCGAGGATCCGGACCCGGTGCTGATCTTCGAGAACGCGCTCCACTACAACCACGCGGACCGGATCGACACCAATGCCGGGCCGGTCGATATCGACCGCGCCGCCCTTCGCCGGCGGGGCGAGGATGTCACGCTGATCACCTATGGCGGGTCGCTCTGGAAGACGCTGGAGGCCGCAGAGACGCTGGCGGGCGAGGGCATCTCGGCCGAGGTGATCGACCTGCGCAGCCTGCGCCCGCTCGACGACGAGACGATCATGGACTCGGTCGGCCGGACCCGGCGCGCGGTCATCGTGGACGAGGGCTGGCGGTCCGGATCGATCTCCGCCGAGATCGCGGCACGGATCGGGGAACGAATCTTCTGGCATCTCGACGCGCCGGTGGGGCGGGTCTGTTCCGAAGAGGTGCCGATCCCCTATCCCAAGCATCTCGAGGATGCCGCGATCCCGCAGGCCCCGCGGATCGTCGCGGCGGCCAGGGCAACGCTGGGCAAGGGCTGAGCCATGGGTGTCTTCACCATGCCCTCGCTCGGGGCCGACATGGAGTCGGGCAAGCTGGTCGAATGGCTCGTGNAGCCCGGCGACACCGTCAAGCGCGGCGATGTCGTCGCCGTGGTCGAGACCCAGAAAGGCGCGATCGAGATCGAGATCTTCGAGNCNGGCGAGGTCCGCTCGCTGGATGCGGCGCTGGGCGAGACGCTGCCGGTCGGCGCGCCGCTGGCCACGATCGTGAAACCCGGCGAGGACGCGCCGGAACCCGCGCCCCCCCGGACCACGCCCCCCGGATCCGCCGCGCCGCCCGAGCCCCCTACGCCGCCCGCCACACCGGCAGCGCCGGCAGAGGCCCCCGCGCCCGCCGCCGCGCCCGCGCGGCATCCCGCAGCGGCGGCCGGGGAAATCCCGGCGGCCTCTCCCGCCGCGCGACGTCTCGCCGCCGAGAAGGGCCTCGATCTCTCGACGCTCGTGGGCAGCGGCCCGTGTGGGGCCATAGTGCGCGCCGATGTCGAGGCGGCCACGGGCCGCGGCACGCCAGGGTCCGCCGCGACGCCACCGGCGCGCAAGCAGGGGCTGGACCTTTCGGCCATGCGCGAGGCCATCGCGGCCGCCATGGCCCGGTCGAAACGCGAGATTCCGCATTACTATCTGGGTCACGACATCGACCTGCAGGCCGCAAGTGACTGGCTGGCGGCCACCAATGCCGACCGGCCCGCAGAGCGGCGCCTCCTCATGGGGGCGCTGTTCGTCAAGGCGGCGGCGCTGGCGGCGAACAAGGTAAAGGCCATGAACGGCCACTATGCCGACGGCGCGTTCGCGGCGTCCGACGCTGTCCATGCCGGGGTGGCCGTGGCGCTGCGCGGCGGCGGGCTTGTCGCGCCGGCGATCCGGGATGCGCAGACGCTCTCGCTGGATGCCCTGATGGAGGCGATGCGTGACCTGGTGATGCGGGCGCGGTCCGGGCGGCTGCGATCCTCCGAGATGACGGATGGCACGATCACGGTTTCCAGTCTCGGCGAAAAGGGCGTGGACAGCATGACGGGCGTCATCTACCCGCCGCAGGTCGCGCTGGTGGCCTTTGGAACGCCCCGCAGCGCGCCCCGCGCGGTGCAGGGCGAGCCGGCGCTGCGCGAGGTCGTGACCGTGACGCTTGCCGCCGATCACCGGGTCAGCGACGGGCGCCGCGGCGCGCAGTTCCTGGCCGAGATCGATACCCTTCTCCAGCACCCGGAGGCATTATGACCCGCGACGAGATAAAGGCTGCCTTTCTCGAGGAAGTGAACCGCATCGCGCCCGATATCGACCCGGCCGACGTGGGCGACGACGATCATCTGCAGGATGACCTGGAACTCGATTCCATGGATATCCTGAACCTGATCACGGCCCTGGCCAAGCGCTTCGGCATCGAGATCCCGGACTCCGAGACCGAGGGCATCGCGACGCCGGCCTCGGCGGCGGGCTACATCGCCGGCAAGCTCGGCTGAACCGATGCGCGCGATGGTTCTCGGCGCGCCGCGCAGGCCGCTCGCCCTGACCGACATGGATCGTCCCGCGCCCGGCGCGGGACAGGTGCGGATAAGGGTGGAGGCCTGCGGCGTCTGCCGCACCGATCTGCACATTGTCGATGGCGAGCTGNACCGCCCCCGACTGCCGCTCGTGCCCGGCCACGAGATCGTGGGCCGGGTCGAGGAAACCGGGGCGGGGGTCTCGGAGCTCGGCAAGGGCCAGCGCGTGGGGGTGCCCTGGCTCGGCCATACCTGCGGCGACTGCTTTTACTGCCGGAACGGGCAGGAGAACCTCTGCGACGCGCCGGGCTTCACCGGCTACACGCTGAACGGCGGTTTCGCCGAGGCCTGCGTCGCCGACGCGCGCTACGTCTTTCCGCTGCCGGAGGACGGCGACCCTGTGGCGCTCGCGCCGCTGCTCTGCGCGGGGCTCATCGGCTACCGGAGCCTCGCGATGGCCGGAGATGCGCGGCGGATCGGGCTTTATGGCTTTGGCGCGGCGGCCCATATCCTGGCGCAGGTCGCGGTCTGGCAGGGACGCGAGGTCCATGCGCTGACCCGGCCCGGCGACACCGCCGCGCAGGACTTCGCCCGGCGGCTCGGGGCGGTCTGGGCCGGGGGCTCGGACATGCGTCCGCCCGTGGAACTCGATGCCGCGCTGATCTTCGCGCCGGTGGGGGCGCTGGTGCCGGCGGCGCTCAAGGCCGTGCGCAAGGGCGGGTGCGTGATCTGTGGCGGCATCCACATGAGCGACATTCCCGGCTTTCCCTATGCCGACCTTTGGGGGGAACGCCAGGTCCGGTCGGTGGCCAACCTGACCCGCCAAGACGGCGCGGCGTTTTTCCCGCTGGCCGAGAAAGCCGGGGTGCGGACGAAGACCGTGCCATACCCCTTGGAACAGGCCAACGAGGCCCTTGACGATCTGCGCGAAGGTCGGCTGCAGGGGGCCGCGGTGCTGGTGCCCTGACCGTCAGTCGGCCGGGCGCGCAGCCGTGGCCCTGAGCAGCGCCGCCAGCAGGACGAGGGGCAGGCGCGGACCGTGGCCCACCCCGAGATAGGCGTCGTTGTCGCGGACGCCCGACATCCGAAGCGTGCAGGTCCAGTGGCCGTGGCTGCGGCTGGCCGTGCCGTCCATGGAAATCGCCCAGCCGGGCAGCACCCGGTCCACCAGATCGATCACTGCGTCGGCCGAGAGCAGCCGGTCCGGTGTCAGCGTGCCTTGCGGATCGATCTCGGGGGCGGCTGCGCGCAGCGCCGCGATGATCGCCTCGCCCCGTTCGGCGTCGAGCATCGTCGCGTCCTCGATGCGTTCCGCCATCTCGCGCAGAGTGTTCCCCATCATGACCCTCCCCTTTCTGGCCCCGGACGGCTGCCCCGGGTGGCGTAGTTTGCGCCGTGCGGACTCCGGGCGCAACCACAACGCGATGCCGGTGCCACGGCCTTGATGGAGATCAACGCGACTGCGGCCACGCTCGGCTATCCGGGACCGACGGACAGCGGGAGGAGAGAGACATGCACGGCGACACCCGGAACGTGATCTGGTTCGAGGACCTCGGGCGCGGCGATGTCGCGCTGGTGGGCGGCAAGAACGCCTCCCTGGGCGAAATGGTGCGCGAACTCGATGCCAGGGGCATCCGCGTGCCGCCCGGCTTCGCGACCAGCGCGGACGCCTTCCGTGCCTTCTTGGCCGCGAACGATCTGAACGACCGTATCGCCGAGACCGTCGCGGCCTGGGACGAGGGCCGGATGTCGCTGCAGGATGCCGGGCGCGGCATCCGCGACGCGATCATCGCCGGCGACTGGCCGGATGACATCCGCGACGCGATCCTCGCCGCCTACCGCCAGCTCTCCGACCGCGAAGGGCAGGCGGATCTCGCCGTCGCGGTGCGCTCCAGCGCCACGGCCGAGGATCTACCGGACGCGAGTTTCGCGGGCCAGCAGGAAACCTATCTCAACATCGTCGGCGGCGCGGCGCTGCTCGACGCCTGCCGGCGCTGTTACGCGTCCCTCTTCACGGACCGTGCGATCAGCTACCGCAAGGCCAAGGGCTTCGACCACGCGCAGGTGGCGTTGTCGGTGGGGGTGCAGCGGATGGTGCGCGCCGATACCGGCGGGGCCGGCGTGATGTTCTCCATCGACACGGAATCCGGTTTCGACAAGGTGGTGCTGATCAACGCGGCCTGGGGGCTGGGCGAGAACGTGGTGCAGGGCGCGGTCACGCCCGATGAATACCAGGTCTACAAGCCGTTCCTCGACAGGCCGGGGCTGACGCCGATCCTCGAAAAGGGGCTTGGCGCCAAGGAACGCAAGATGATCTATGCCGGCGGCGGCGAGGGCCCGACCAAGAACGTGCCGACCGCGCGCGCCGAGCGCGAGCGCTTCGTGCTCAGCGATCCCGAAATCCTGGAACTGGCCCGCTACGCCGCCACGATCGAGGATCACTACGGCCAGCCGATGGACATGGAATGGGCCCGCGACGGCGAGACCGGCGAACTGTTCATCGTTCAGGCCCGGCCCGAAACCGTGCAATCGCGGACCGGGGCGGGGGCGCTCAAGTCCTACCACGTCAAGTCGGCCGGCGAGCCGATCCTCTCGGGTCTCAGCGTCGGGGAGGCGGTGGCCACCGGCCGCGTCTGCCTGATCGAGAGCGCGGCAGAGATCGCGCGCTTCGTGGACGGTGCGATCCTCGTGACGTCCACGACCGATCCAGACTGGGTGCCGATCATGAAACGTGCCGCCGCCATCGTCACCGATCATGGCGGACGCACCAGCCACGCCGCCATCGTCAGCCGGGAACTCGGGCTGCCGGCGATCGTCGGCACGGGGAACGCGACGCATCTGCTGCACGACGAGCAGGACGTCACCGTGTCCTGCGCCGAAGGGGCCGAGGGCGTGGTCTACCAGGGGATCGCCGACTACGAGGTGGAGGAGATCACCCTTGCCAACGTGCCGGAGACGAAGACGCGGGTGATGCTGAACATGGCCAACCCCGCCGCCGCCGCGCGCTGGTGGCGCCTGCCGAGCAACGGGGTGGGGCTGGCGCGGATGGAATTCGTGGTCAACAACACGATCAAGGTGCACCCGATGGCGCTCTTGCGGTTCGACGCGTTGGAAGACGCCGATGCCAGGGCCGAGATCGAAAAACTGACGCGCGGCTACGAGGACCGCGCCGACTACTTCGTCGAGACGCTGGCGATGGGGCTCTCACGGATCGCGGCGACGAGCTATCCCGACCCGGTGATCGTGCGGATGAGCGACTTCAAGTCGAACGAGTATGCCGCGCTTCTCGGCGGGCGCCAGTTCGAGCCGCACGAGGAAAACCCGATGATCGGGTTCCGCGGGGCCTCGCGCTACTACGCCGCCGCCTATCGCGACGGCTTCGTGCTGGAATGCAAGGCGATCCGGCGGCTGCGCGAGGAGATGGGCTTTGACAACGTCGTCGTCATGATCCCCTTCTGCCGCACGCCCGACGAGGCCGACCGGGTGCTCGAGGTGATGAAATCGGCGGGGCTCGAGCGTGGGAAGAACGGGCTCGAGGTCTACGTGATGTGCGAGATCCCGTCGAACGTCATCCTGGCCGAGGACTTCGCCAGGCGTTTCGACGGCTTCTCGATCGGGTCGAACGACCTGACCCAGCTGACGCTGGGCGTCGACCGCGACTCCGAGGAACTGGCCCGGCTCTTCGACGAGCGCGACGCGGCGGTGCAATGGATGATCCGCACCGTCATCGAGAAGGCCCATGCCGCCGGCGCCAAGGTCGGCTTCTGCGGGCAGGCGCCCAGCAACGATCCGGATTTCGCACGGCTGCTGGTCGAGGCCGGGATCGACTCGATCTCGGTCACGCCGGACAGTTTCCTGGCGGTGAAGGGTCATGTGGCCGAGGCCGAGAAAGGCTGAGATTGCCCGACCGGCAGGAGGACACGCCATGGCGATGACCTTGACCAGCCCCGCCTTCGCGCAGGGCGGGACGATCCCGACGGCGCATACCTGCGACGGGCAGGACCTGTCGCCCGCCTTTGCCTGGACCGGCGTGCCCGCGGGCACGGTGTCGCTGATGCTGGTCTGCGACGACCCGGATGCGCCAAATGGCACCTTCCGGCACTGGGCGGCCTATAACATCCCGGCGGACTGGACCGGCCTGAAGGCCGGCCATGGCGCTGATCCGGCCGCGCCTGGAGTCCGTCAGGCGGTCAATGATTTCAGGAAGCCGGGCTATGGCGGACCGTGCCCGCCCAGGGGCGACAAGCCCCACGCCTATCATTTCCGGCTGGCGGCCCTCGGCGACTGGATCGTGTCGGCATCCCACGCGGCGCGCTGCCTCGAAATACAAGAGCTTGCCCGCCCGCTGGAGATCGAAGCGGTGGAACTGGTCGGGTTCTACGGCCGCTAGAGCGCGGCCATGCGTTCGTAGAGCGCGAAAACATCCTCGCGCCGGCAGAGCTGGGTGCCCCGTGTCAACAGCGCGGCGGTGCCCGCCGCCATGCCCAGACGGAACGCGTCCTCGACCGGGCGGCCCTCGGAGAGGCCCCAGGTCATGGCGGCGAGAAAGCTGTCGCCGGCACCGACGGCAGAGCGCAGCCGGACCGTCAGCGCCGGCAAACGCAGAACGCCCTCGGGACCCGCGAGAACACCGCCGTCTTCACCCAGGGTGATCGCGGCGTAGGTGAGATTGTGGTGGCGGACCAGCTCGGCGGCCGCCGCGCCGGCCTCGTCGGAGGTCAGCTCGCGCCCGACCAGTTCGCCCAGTTCGCGCAGGTTGGGCTTGGCGAGATAGACGTCGGCGGCCTCCAGCGTCGCGGCCAGGCCGGGACCGGAACTGTCGAGAACGAACCGCGCCCCGCGAGCCTCGGCGGCCTCGGCGATACGGGCGTAGAAATCGCGCGGTGCGCCGGCGGGCAGGCTGCCGCTGGCGACGACCCAGGCGCTGTCATCGGCGACGACATGGTCGAGCACGGCCTGCAGTTCCGCGTCAGTCACCTCCGGGCCTTCGGGCACGAAGCGGTATTCGAGCCCGGTATAGGTCTCCTTGACGTCGAAGCCGATCCGGGTCTGTCCCTCTATGTCGATGCGGTGGCTGGGAACGCCGCGTTCCTCCAGCAGTCGTTTCAGCAACGTGCCGATCTCGCCGCCGGCGAGGATCACCGCCTCCGTCTCGCCGCCGAGCGCGCGTATCACCCGGGCGACGTTGACGCCGCCCCCGCCGGGATAGGTGGCGACCGGGCTGGTGCGGATCTTCCGTGTCGGGCGGACGATATGGGCGTCGCTTGCGAAATCGACGGTCGGGTTCAGCGTGATCGTGAGTATGCGCGGCATGGCCGGGATCCCGTGACGGCGTCGCCGGGGAACGCCCCGGCGCTGGCGGCAGCATAGCGCGGGCCGCGCGGGATTTCACCAGCCGCGAGGCGCCGTTGCCTGTCTGCGGGTCGGAGGGGCATGAGGGAGCGCGGCGCGCATGCCCGCGTTCAGCACCATCCCATGCTGTTCAATCGCGTCGAACAGTAGCTGTTCTGCTTTCCCGCCTTTTCCTTCTTGCCGGCACTTTCCTGCTTCTTGGCGTTGTCGGCCCCCTTGCTCTTTTCGGCCTGGGCCNTTTCTTTTTCCTTGTCCTTGTCCTTGTCCTTGTCCTTGTCCTTGTCCTTGTCCTTGTCCTTGTCCTTGTCCTTGTCCTTGTCCTTGTCGTCTTCCTTGTCCGGTCCGCCTTTCCGCGTCTCCGCGCTTCGCTGTTGGTCGCCGCGTTGTCCGCAGGCGCGTTCGTGCGCGGTTTTGTGCGCGTTCACGTTGGGGCCGCAAGCGTCGTCTTCCGGACTGTCGCCTTGCTCTCCCGGATCCTCTTCGGTGCCCGGGGCGCTTTCGGCGTCGATCGCGCTGACCGCGGGGGTCGACCAGACCNTGCTGCCGCTGATCCCGTCCCATTCGTCGGCAACGGTGTTCGAGAACCCGTTCACCGCCACGAGGGCGGCCACGGCGATGCCGCCGGCCATGACGATATATTCCGTCAGGCCCGCACCATCCTCGCGCCGCCAGAAGGCTTCGATCAATTTGTACATACGCCACGCTCCGTCCTGTCGCGGGCCGCGCCGATGCGTGCCCGGATTGCCGTTCGCGGGAAATAGGCCACGTCAATGTGGCCGGAGCGTGGAAAGAATACCGTCGGAAGGTGACGAAACGGGGGAGTCTCCCCATCCCTTTTTGCAGTCGGGGCGGCGNATTTGCGCCGATACCCGGGGCTGCGCGCCGGACAGGCGTTGCGTGATGGGCCGCATCGCATATATCGAACCCGACGGCAGCCCCGCCGATTCCCGATCCTGGCACGAGGCAGCATGACCGACCGAGCCGACACCGAGGATACGCGCCGCTGGTACCTGGTCCAGCTGAAGCCGAACGGGCTCGCACGGGCGGAAACCAACCTGAAGCGCCAGGGCTACACGCTTTTCATGCCGCGCATGCCGCGGTCCCGGCGGCGTTCGGGGCGGTTCGTCTCGGGGCTCGAGCCGGTATTCCCGGGCTATCTTTTCGTGTGCTTCGATCCGGCGCAATCCGGCTGGCGCGCGATCAACAGCACTTACGGCGTGGCNCGGCTCGTGGTGCTCGACGGGCAGACGCCCAGCCCTGTCCCGCAGGCGATCATCGACGGGCTGCGGGCGCGGTGCGGCGATGANGGCGTGCTGCAGCCNCGCGCCGAGGTGCGGCCGGGCGACAAGGTGCGCACCCTGTCGGGGCCGTTTGCGGATTTCGTGGGAACCGTCGAAGAGGTGCGCCCCGGGGACCGTGCCATCCTGCTGATGGAGTTCATGGGCCGCGAGACGCGCATCCAGTCCGGGCTGGACGGGCTGGAACTTATGTAGCGTGTGGGGCGGCGCACGCGGCGCCGCCCCGCCATCGCGTCATCCGTAGACCAGCCTTGGCAGCCAGGTGATCACCTCCGGGAACAGCATGCAGATCGCCAGCCCGGTGACCTGCAGCGCCAGGAAGGGCAGGGCGGCCTTGAAGATGTCCGTCATCGGGATCCAGGCCGGGGCCACGCCGCGCAGGTAGAACAGCGCGTAGCCGAAGGGCGGGCTGAGGAAGCTCATCTGCATGTTCACCAGGTAGAGCACCCCGAACCACAGCACGAGATCCGCCTCGTCGCCCAGCCCGAAGGCCGCCGCGCCGAGCGCCTTGATGATCGGTACGAAGATCGGCACCGCCAAAAGCAGGATGCCGACCCAGTCGAGGAACATGCCCAGGATCACCAGCAGGATCTGCATGAGGATCAGGATCCCCCAGGGACCGAGCCCGGTCGCCGCGAGGCTGTCCTGCACGAATTGCTGGCCGCCCTCGAGCACGTAGAGCCCGACGAAGATCGTCGCGCCGAACATGATCCAGATGACCATCGCGCTTGCCTTCAGCGTCGTGATCGCTGCCTCGCGCACGGTCGGCCAGTCCAGCTTGCGGTGGATGGCCGCCACGATGAAGGCGCCGAAGGTACCGATGCCGGCCGCTTCCACCGGTGTCGCCACGCCCGAGAAGATCACCCCGAGCACGATGACGATCAGCGCGAGAGGCGCCGCCATGTTGCCCAGCAGGCGCAGCTTGTCGGCGTTGCTGATACGATCCTCGATCGGGATCGGCGGGCCGAGCTGCGGGTTCACGTAGCAGCGCAGCGTCACGTAGGCGATGTAGAGCCCCGAGAGCATGAGCCCGGGGATCACCGCGCCGATGAAGAGCTCGCCCACCGACTGCTCGGCCACGACGGCGTAGATGATCGCCAGGATCGAGGGGGGGATCAGGATGCCGAGCGTGCCGCCCGCCATGATCGAGCCCATCGCGATCTTGGGATCGTAGTGGCGCTTGAGCATGGCCGGCAGCGCGATGATGCCCATCGTCACCACCGCGGCGCCGATCACGCCGACCATGGCGGCCAGGATCGTCGAGGCGATGATCGTNGCCGAGGCCAGGCCCCCCTTCACGCTGCCGAGGACCTTGTAGATCACGTCGAACATCTCGTTGATGATCCCGGCCCTCTCGAGCATCGCGGCCATGAATATGAACAAGGGAATGGCCGAAAGCTGATAGTTCGTCATCAGCGGGAAAATTCGGCTGGGCACGATGTTCAGCGCGCGCGCATCCCCCATGACGAAAAGGAACACGCAGGCGAGGCCGCCGGTGACGAAAGCCAGCGGCAGGCCGGCCATCAGCAGCGCGAGAAGGCTGCCGAACATGATGAGCGTAAGAAGCTCGATACTGATTTCCATACCCATCGGTCAGTTCCCCCGCGCGATTTCGCGAATGTCCTTGCCGAGCTTCGAGATGCCTTGCAGCACAAGAAGCAGGGCGCCGATCACCATCACCCATTTCATGGGCCAGAGCGGCACCTCCCATTCGTTGAAGCTNATCTCGCCCCAGCGAATGTTCGGGTCGGTCCATTGCGCCATGCCGAAACTGGCGAACATCTCGATCAGGCCGATCTCGCCGCGCGCCCAGTCCGAGACGAGCGAGTTGCCAGACGGCACGGCGATGGCGTCCATCGCGAAGATGTAGGACGTCACCAGCAGCGTCCCGGCGAAGATGAAGAAGAAGATCGAGGTCAGCAGGTCCACCCAGGCTTTGCGCTTGCGCGACCAGGGGGCATAGAAGACGTCGACCCGCACATGGGTCTCGGTGAGCATCGCGTAGGAGCCGGCGATCAGGTACTGCATGCCGAACATGAGATACATCGCCTCGTGCGCCCAGTTGGTCGGGCTGTTGAAGACGTAGCGCGCGATGACCTCGTAGTAATAGACGAAGACCGCGATCACCGCCCAGTAGCTGACGAATTCGCCGCAGAACAGCGACAGGCGGTCGATCCAGTTCTCGGCATACTGGCTGTCATGCTTCGGGCCTTCTTCCTCGGCCTCGTATTCGGCGAGCGCCTCCTCGACCGGCGACGGCTCCTCCGGCGGTATCTCGGCATTGGCGCGCCGGATCAGGCCGGGCAGCAGGGCCGCATCGATCAGCAGCATCAGCAGGATCAGGTATAACGCGTAGCCGGCGGCGTTGTCCCAGAACGCGCGTTTGTCCTGGGCGTCCTCCGCGACGGGGCCGATCTCCTGAAGAACGGTGCGGGCCTCTTCCAGGCGCTCGCGGCCTGTCTCCAGGGTCTGTTCGGCCCGGCTGAGGCTGCGCTCGGCGCGGCGCTGGTTCAGCGTGTCGTCTTCCGCTTCCGCGGCCTCGAGATCGGCGCGCAGTTGCGGGAGATTGGCCTCTGCCTCGGCGACGCGGGGTTCCTCGCGCTCGATGGTGCGTTCCGCGGACCGGATCTGGTTGATCAGGGTCGACGCCGTCGTCCGGGCATCCTGTTGCTGTCCGTTCGCGAACAGCACGAAGATGAAGATCGGGATGAAGACGAGGCCGAGCAGATTCTTCACGTAGAAGCGGTGCAGGCCGATGATCCCGCCCGTGACGAGGATCATGTAGCCGAGGGGGGTCGAATAGGTGTTCTGGCGCGGCCGGGGCCGCCGGGCAAGGATCATCGCAATCGCCGGGAATGCGATGAGGCCCACCCAGTAGAGCCAGTGCGGCAGCGTGAAGCTGAGGCCGGGCATCTCTGTGTCCTGTCTGTTCCGTTTGATAAGGTGCCGCCGCCCGGCACACGGCCGGACGGCGGAACGACGGCGCCCCGTGGGCTATGCCGTCAGAGCTTGAGTTCCAGGCCCTCGATCTGCATCGGATCGACATATCCGAGCGACCCGGACATCATGTAGTCGAGCTGGATCTTGAACACGCGGGCCGCGTTCGGGTCGCGGTTGGCGTATTTGAACCAGATCGGCACCGCGATGTCGGTCATCAGTTCGACGTCGTCCTGGCTGAGGCGCGTGACCTCGGTGCCATCGGCCTCGAACTTCGCCCAGGCTTCCTGGTCGGCCTGCTGGATCGCGGCATGGTGCATGTCCGAGTAGACATGGGTTTCCATCTCGACGAACTGCTGCATTTCGGGGCTCAGCGCGTCCCAGCTCGACTGGGACACGGTGATGTCCATGAGGTCGACCGGCTGGTAGAGCGACATGAAGCCCGGAGGGCCCATCGAGATGTAGCTCGTCACCTGGCTGAAGCCGAGCGCGTAGTTCACCGCCGGACCCACGTAGTCGGCCACGTCGATGGTGCCCTTTTCCAGCGCCGGGAAGATTTCCGAGCCCGGCAGAACCGTGGTTTCGGCGCCGATCTCGTTGAAGACTTCGGCGACCATGCCGCCCGGCAGGCGCATCTTGCGTCCGCGGAAGTCGTCGACCGAGCGGATCGGAACCTTGGAGTGGATGATGTTCGGGCCGTGATGGACCGGGCCCACGAAATGCATGCCCTGCGCGGCGTAGAGCTCGCGCGCGATGTCGATGCCGCCGAGGCCGTAGTAGAACACGTCCCATTCATGCGGGTTGCGCATGCCCAGCGGATAGCTGGTCAGGAAGGTGGCGGCGGGAATGATGCCCTGGGCGTAGATGGTGAAGGGGTTCACAGCGTCCAGCACGCCGTTCTTCACGGCGTCATAGAGCTGGAAGTCGCCCACGACGTCGTTGGCGCCGAAGGGCTGGAAGGCCAGTTCGCCGCCGGTCTTCTCGGCGATGGTGGCGCACCAGTCCTTGAAGATCTGGAGGCCGGCGCCGCCCGGCCAGGATGTCTGGATTTTCCAGGTGGTGCCGTTCGCCTGCGCGCCGGCGATATGCGGCGCGGCAAGCGTCGCGGCACCGGCCCCGGCAAGCGTGCGGAGCGCGCCACGGCGTGTGGTCGGTTTGTCTGTCATGATATCCTCCCTATCAATACGGAAGCTGGCCCGCGCCAGGGGCGCTGCGCCGGCTTCGCCCGCCCATACTAGGCGCTTTGGCGGAAATTGGTAAAGTATCTTTTCCAAAATTGTCCGGCCCGGTCGCGTTCCCCCCGGATCGGCGCGTGCGACGGGAGGCGGAGGCTAGCCCACGGCGTTGACATTGGGCCGCGGGCAGGCTTGCCTCGGCCTGATACGCGTGTTCCGAGGAGAGGCAGATGCCAGAGACACCGCCACCGCCCGGCTCCACGCCGCCCGAGAAGCCGGGCAGCTGGGTGATGCTGGTGCTCTGGCTGGCGGTGCTCCTGTCGCTTCTCTCGATCTTCCTGGCCGATACCGGCCCGAGCACCGAGACCGTGTCCTACAGCGCGATGAAGGAGATCATCCGCGAGCGGGACGTCTCGGCCGCGGTGATCGCGGAACACGAGATCACCGTCACCATAGGCACGCCCGGCGCGGCCGACAGCGTCGCGTATCGCGCGGTTCTGCCGGTGCAGGACGGCGAGAGCCTTCTGGCCACGCTCGAGGACCGCGGGGTCGAGATCACCGCCCGGGCGCCGGAAGGCGTGTCGATCCTGACCTACCTGCTGCCCTGGCTGCTGATCTTCGGGGCCATCATCTGGCTCAACAGCCGCATGACGGGCGGGCTCGGGGGCGCACGCGGTCCGGGCAACCTGTTCTCGGGCCGGTTTTCCAAGCCGACCGAGCGCCGGCAGCGGGTCACCTTCGACGACGTCGCCGGTCAGGACGAGGTCAAGCGCGAGGTGTCCGAACTGGTGGATTTCCTGCGCGAACCCGACCGGTTTCACCGCGTCGGCGCCGAGGCGCCGCACGGGGTGTTGTTGATGGGACCGCCGGGCACCGGCAAGACGCTTCTGGCCAAGGCGCTCGCCGGCGAGGCCGACGTGCCCTTCTTCTCGACCTCGGGCTCGGAATTCATCGAGGTCTTCGTCGGCGTCGGTGCGGGGCGGGTGCGCAAGCTCTTCGAGGCGGCCCGCAAGGCGGCGCCCGCGATCATCTTCATCGACGAGCTCGACAGTATCGGCCGGACGCGCGGCACGGGGCTCGGCGGCGGGCATGACGAGCGCGAACAGACGCTGAACCAGATCCTGGCCGAACTCGACGGGTTCGGCGAGCGCGAGGCGGTCGTGGTTCTGGCGGCCACGAACCGTCCCGACGTGCTGGATCCCGCGCTGCTGCGCCCCGGCCGCTTCGACCGGCACGTGACGCTGAACCTGCCGGACCGCGAGGCGCGGCGCGAGATCCTGGGCATACATGCCCGGAAGCTGCCGCTGGCCGGGGATGCCGGTCTCGACGCGATCGCCGCCGGGACGCCCGGCTTCTCGGGGGCCGATCTGAAGAACCTGCTGAACGAGGCGGCGATCTGGGCCGCGCGGCGCGGCGGCGCGCAGATCACGGGGGCGGACCTGCAGGATGCCCGCGACAAGGTGATGATGGGCACGGTCCGTACGCTGGCCATCCAGCCCGAGGAGCATCACCGCCTCGCCGTGCACGAGGCCGGCCATGCGGCGGTGGCCTATTACACGCCGGGTGCGGACACACTCTACAAGGTGACGATCATTCCGCGCGGCCGCAGCCTCGGCGGCACGCATATGCTGAGCGAAGAGGAACGCCATACCCTTCCCGAGGACTACCTGCGCGCGCAGATCGTGACGCTGCTGGCCGGTCGCGCCGCCGAGAAGCAGCTGATCGGCACCGTCAGCTCGGGTGCCGACGACGACATCAAACGGGCGACGCAGCTTGCGCGGTCGATGGTCGGACGCTGGGGCATGGATCCCGAGATCGGACCCATAGATCTGCGCCAGAACGAGGATCACCCGTTTCTCGGGCGCAGCATGGCCATGCCGCGCATCCACGCCGAACAGACCGCCGCGCAGGTCGACCGCGCGGTCATGTCGCTGCTCAGCGCGGCCGAGGAAGAGGCGACGGCGACCCTGGCGGCCCATGCCGACGAAGTCGCCAGCCTGATCGCCGCGCTCGAGGAAAAGGAAGTGCTCGATTTCGAAGAGATCCGGCGCTGTCTCGACCCGGAGTCGGCCACGGCCGCTGCTGCGCCCTGATCCCGCGCGCGGTCTGTTTCGTGAAGCAAACTAATCATGTTTATGAGGCGGTCTCATAAATACTTGAAAAATTTGACGAAATAGTCAGGTTTGCACGCGACTCCCCCTTTTTNTCGCCTGTCGTTTCGATGTATCGAAACAACGAGCCCACAGCATGAAAGGGGTTTTCTCGATGACCGGGACCGGAGACATATCCGCCCATTGCGCCGACCGTATCCTCGTCCTGGACGGGGCCATGGGGACGATGATCCAGCAGGAGCGTCCCGACGAGGCGGCCTATCGGGGGGAGCGCTTTCGGGATCATCCGGGCGATGTCGGGGGCAACAACGAATTGCTGAGCCTTACCCAGCCCGGGATGATCCGCGACATTCACGCGGCCTTCCTGGAGGCCGGGGCGGACATTCTCTGCACCAACACCTTCGGCGCGAACGCGATCAGCCAGGCCGATTACGGCATGGAGTCGCTCGTCGGCGAGATGAACCGCGAGAGCGTGCGGCTGGCGCGGGAAGCCGCCGACGCCGCCGCGACGCCGGAACGGCCGCGCTGGGTCGCGGGCGGGATCGGCCCGACGAACCAGACCGCCAGCATCAGCCCGGACGTCAACGACCCCGGTTACCGTGCCGTGACCTTCGATGACCTGGCGGCCGCCTATGGCGAGGCCGCGCGCGCGCTGGTCGAGGCGGGCTGCGACCTGATCCTCGTCGAGACGATCTTCGACACGCTGAACGCCAAGGCCGCGATCTTCGCCATCGAGACCCTGCGCGACGAGGGGCTCGCGGTGCCGCCGCTGATGATCTCTGGCACGATCACCGATCGTTCGGGCCGGACGCTGACCGGCCAGACGCCCGAAGCCTTCTGGGCGTCGGTGATGCATGCGCGGCCGTTCTCGGTCGGGCTGAACTGTGCGCTTGGCGCGGGCGAGATGCGCCAGCACGTCCGTACGCTCGCCGAGGTGGCCGACACGCGGGTCAGCGCCTATCCGAATGCCGGGCTGCCGAACGAGATGGGCGGCTACGACGAGACACCCGAAGAGACCGCGGCNCATCTGGGCGAATGGGCCGAGGCGGGGCTCGTGAACATCGTCGGCGGCTGCTGCGGGACCACGCCCGATCATATCGCCGCCATTGCCCGCGCGGTGGAGGGCAAGGCGCCGCGCCGGGTGCCCGACCGGGTCGACCGGATGCGGCTCAGCGGGCTCGAGCTCTTCGAAGCGGGGAGCGCGGCATGACCGGCAGTGCAGGCTTCATCAATATCGGCGAACGGACCAACGTCACCGGCTCGGCCAGGTTCAAGAAGCTGATCATGGAGGGCGACTACGCCGCAGCGCTGGACGTCGCGCGCAGCCAGGTCGAGAACGGCGCCCAGATCATCGACGTCAACATGGACGAGGGGCTGCTCGACTCGGCGCAGGCAATGACGACCTTCCTGAACCTCATCGCCTCGGAGCCCGACATCAGCCGTGTGCCCGTCATGATCGACAGCTCGAAATTCGAGGTGATCGAGGCCGGGCTGAAATGCGTGCAGGGCCGGTCGGTGGTGAACTCCATCTCGCTCAAGGAGGGCGAGGCGGAGTTCCTGCGCCAGGCGCGGATCATCCGCCGCTACGGCGCGGCCGTCGTGGTGATGGCCTTCGACGAGCAGGGCCAGGCCGAGACCGCCGCGCACAAGTTCGAGATCTGCAAGCGGTCCTACGACCTGCTGACGGACCGGGCCGGCTTCGATCCCTGGGATATCATCTTCGATCCGAACATCTTCGCCGTCGCCACCGGCATCGAGGCGCATAACGACTACGCCAATGCCTTCTTCGAGGCGACGCGCATGATCAAGGCGGCGATGCCGCACGCCCATGTCTCGGGCGGGTTGTCGAACGTGTCCTTCAGCTTCCGCGGCAACAATGCCGTGCGCGAGGCGATGCATTCCGCCTTTCTCTACCACGCGATCCCGCTGGGCATGGACATGGCCATCGTCAATGCCGGGCAGATCACCGTCTATGACGACATCCCCGATGAACTGCGCGAACGGGTGGAGGATGTGCTGCTCAATCGGCGTGACGATGCGACCGATCGCCTGCTCGAGATCGCGGATGAATACAAGGGCTCGGGCGAGGCCTCGAAAAAGGAAGACCCCAAGTGGCGCGAGGCCGCGGTCGAGCAGCGGCTCGAACACGCGCTCGTCCACGGGATCACCGACTATGTTGTCGAGGACACCGAGGAAGCGCGCCAGCGTGCCGACAAGCCGCTCGACGTGATCGAGGGGCCGCTCATGGACGGGATGAACGTCGTGGGCGATCTCTTCGGCGCGGGCAAGATGTTCCTGCCGCAGGTGGTCAAGTCGGCCCGCGTGATGAAGGCCGCGGTGGCCCATCTCCTGCCCTACATGGAAGAAGAGAAGCGCCGCACCGGCGACACCTCGGCCAAGGGCAAGGTGCTGATGGCGACGGTGAAGGGCGATGTGCACGACATCGGCAAGAACATCGTCGGCGTCGTGCTCCAGTGCAACAATTACGACGTCGTGGACATGGGCGTGATGGTGCCCACCGAGGATATCCTTGCCCGTGCGCGCGACGAGAAGGCGGATATCATCGGGCTCTCGGGGCTGATCACGCCCTCGCTCGACCGGATGGTCGAGGTGGCCCAGGAAATGACCCGCCAGGGCTGTGACATCCCGCTCCTGATCGGGGGCGCGACAACCTCCAAGAAACACACCGCGCTGAAGGTCGCGCCGGAATATGCCCATGGCGTGATCCATGTGGATGACGCGTCCAAGGCCGTCGGCGTGGTCTCGAAACTCCTGTCGAAGACGGCGGCCCCGGCCTATCTCGACGCGATCCGGGACGACCAGGACAAGATACGCGCCGGCGCCGCCAGGACCGGCGACCGCCCGACCACCCCGATCGAGCAGGCCCGCGCCAACGCCTTCGACGGTAGCTGGGCGGCGTATACACCGCCGGCGCCGCAGACGCCGGGGCTGACGGTGATCGACGACATGGGGCTCGGGACGCTGCGCGACTACATCGACTGGGGACCTTTTTTCGCCACCTGGGAAATGCGCGGACGCTTCCCCGAGATCCTGGATGACCCGGACAAGGGACAGACCGCGCGCGAGCTCTTCGACACTGCGCAGGCCATGCTGGACCGGATCGTGGCCGAGCGCTGGTTCACGCCGCGTGGCGTCGTCGGGCTCTGGCCGGCCAACCGCGACGGCGACGACGTGATCGTCTGGACGGGCGAGGACCGCACGACCGAGGCGACGCGCTTCCCGCAGCTGCGCCAGCAGGGCAACAAGTCGGGCGAGAGGGCGCATATGTGCCTCGCCGACTTCGTGGCGCCCGTCGGCACGCCGGACTGGATCGGCGGCTTCGCGGTGACCGCCGGGCCGGAGGTGCATGATCGCGCCGAGGCCTTCAAGGCGGCGGGCGACGACTATAACGCGATCCTCGTGCAGGCGCTCGGCGACCGCTTTGCCGAAGCCTTCGCCGAGGCGCTGCACGAGCGCGTGCGTCGCCGGCTTTGGGGCTACGCGCCCGACGAGGCGCTCGAAAACGCCGATCTGTCGCCGAGCGCTATCGCGGCATCCGCCCCGCGCCCGGCTACCCGGCCTGCCCTGATCACACCGAGAAGCGCAGGCTGTTCGAGATGCTCGCCGCGACCGAGCATACCGGGCTCAGCCTGACCGAATCCTGCGCCATGTGGCCGGCCGCGGCGGTCGCGGGGCTATACTTCGCCCATCCGGGCGCGCGGTATTTCGGCATCGGGCGCATCGGGGAGGACCAGGTCGCGGATTACGCGGCGCGCAAGGACATGACGCGCGCGGAGGTCGAGACATGGCTCGCGCCGAGCCTCGGCTATACGCCGGGCAAATCCGAAGCGCGNGGGGAGCNTCGGAAAATCGCATGANACCCGGTGCCCGGCCGCCCCGGCGGCGGCCGNGGCCTAATCCCGAGCAAAACGATCCGGATTGACTTTTCCGACAGTTTCTATCAGATAATTNNNAGAGACNCGCCGGAGCCCGGATCNTGGACAGCCAGAAACAGCAGCGCCCCCGCCAGACCGTATCGCCCGCCCCGTCCTCCGGCCCGGCCGGCGNCCCGTGGCGCGACATCGTGGCGGAGCTTTTCCAGGCCCCGCCCGCCAGCGCCGCGATGGTCGAGGACTTGCTGGACCGGATCGAGCGCGAGGCCGGACGCGGGGCCGGGCTGTGATGGTTCCCGCCCGGCATACGGAGCCGACCGCCCGGACCGGCGGCGTGACGCGAGGTGCCCCATGATCGTCTGCCACTGCATGGCCATCACCGACAAGGATATCCGGGGTGCCGTCGACTGGATGCGCGCCGCCGACCCGGCCACGATCATCACGCCCGGCAAGGTCTACCGCGCGCTCGGCAAGCGCGCGGACTGCGGCGGCTGCTTGTCGCTCTTCGTCGACACGATGCGTGCCTGTGATACTGTCGGGGTTCCGGAAAACCTGCGCAGCCTGCGCTGCGCGCCCACCGAAGGAGGCATGCATGAAAGGCGATCAGAAAGTCGTCGAGTATCTGAATAAGGCGCTCAGGAGCGAGCTGACCGCCGTCAGCCAGTACTGGTTGCACTACCGCCTGCAGGAAGACTGGGGCTATGGCCGGATGGCCGCCAAGTCGCGCGAGGAAAGCATCGAGGAGATGCACCATGCCGACAAGCTGATCGAGCGGATCATCTTCCTCGAGGGCCACCCGAACCTGCAGAAGCTCGACGCGCTCCGGATCGGCCAGACGCTGCGCGAGACGCTCGATTGCGACCTCGCCGCCGAGCACGAGGCCCGCACGCTCTACATCGAGGCGCGAAATCACTGCGAGAGCGTGGGCGACTACGTCACCAAGAACCTCTTCGAAGAACTGATCGCCGACGAGGAAGGCCACATCGACTACCTCGAGACCCAGATCGACCTCTTCGAGACGCTGGGCGAGGAGCGGTACGGCCTCCTGAATGCGAAGCCGGCCAACGAGGCCGAGGAATAGGCGCACGCCCAGGTCCGCCCCGCGCGCCGGAGGCCGCCCGGGGCGCCCTAGGTCTCGACGCTGAGCATGTAGCCGACACCGCGAATGGTCTTGATACGGTCCGCGCCCTCGTCGCCGGGATAGAGCTTGTGGCGCAGGCGGCTGATGATCCCGTCCACGGTGCGGTCATAGACCGCCCAGTCCGGACCGCGCACGTGATCCATGATCTGGTCGCGTGACAGCACCCGGTTGCGGTTGCGCGCAAGATAGGCGAGAACGTCGAATTCCATCGTGGTCAACTCGATCGGCGTGCCGTCCCCGGCCTTCACGCTGCGCGCCGATGGCGTCAGGCTGATCCCGTGAAACCGGAAGGTTTCCGCGGTGTGCGGATCGTTCGCCGGGGTCCTCTGCGACGCGACCGAGAAGCGCGCGCCGGCGGTCCGCCGGTAGACGGAGTTGACCCGTGCGCGGAGTTCGCGGATGCGGAACGGTTTGCCGACATAGTCATCGGCGCCGAGTTCCAGCCCGACGACCTGGTCGGTTTCGTCGGACCGGCCGGTCAGCAGAATGATTCCGACCGAGGATTGGCGGCGTAGATCGCGCGCGATATCCAAGCCGCTGCCATCCGGGATGGTTATGTCCAGAAGGAAAAGGCTGATATCCTTTTCAGCGACGATTTCTTCGAGTTCCCGCCGCGTTCCAGCCTCAACGACATTGTAACCTTCGATTTCCAGGCCCTCCGCGACAACCTTTCGGATCTCGCGTTCGTCATCAAGGACCAGGACAGTTGGTTTTTCCGTCATATCGGCCTTTCTGCACGCGGAAATAACATCGCCAGGTGCCAAGAACGTGCCACTCCGAAACTATCCCATGTTTCCAGCATGACGCAAGCGATGCCCGGCAAGATCCCGCGTAAGGCGACCGGGGCAAATGCGCGCGGCCCTACGCCGTATTGTCGTTCGATCGAAAAAAATACGGCAGGATTCCCCTCGATATCCTGGCCATGAACTGCCCGCGCGCCAACCTGGGAGAATTGGCGGGGGGTACCCCATTCTGCCTTATTATCCATGGCGCTTGTGACCGTCCTGGGCTTTGCAGGGCAGGGAAAAAGACCCCGCCGACATGGCGCCGACGGGGCCGTCGAAGTTTCAGGGACAGTAGGACGAGGGCGCATGCCGGCGGCATGCGAGGGGGGATGTGTCCCTCGTCACGTCATCAACGCCCGGAACGCCAGAAAGTCCCGGGCCGTTTCAGATTTGCGTGCACGGCCGGTAAAAAGTTTCTAACCCGGCAATGCGTATCCAAAAAACGCGGCGATACGGGCGCAATCGCGGAAAAGGCGAAAGTTTCCCAGCCCGGTTTCGCGCGAAACATCGTCTTTTCCACGGGTCTCTGAATTCTTCGCCGAAGTATTCCAAAAAATATTTGCTTTTCGAGGGAAAAGGCTATTCATTACCGTCAATAGACCAAGTTTTAGGGAAGGTTGCTATGGCGAAGATTAACCTGGACTCCATGTCTCTCGAAGAATTGCAGCAGCTCAGGAAAGACGTGGAGAAAGCGCTCAAGACTTTCGAGGAACGACGGCAGAAGGAAGCCCGTCAGAAACTTGAAGAAGAAGCGCGCAAAATGGGGTTCTCTCTTTCCGACCTGGTCGGGGGCAAGCCGGCGAAAAAGGGTCGCACGCTGCCGCCGAAATATCGGCACCCGGACGATGCCAGCCTGACCTGGACCGGGCGCGGGCGCAAGCCGCGGTGGCTCGTCGAGGAAGAGGAAAAGGGCAAGAGCCAGGACGACTTCCTGATCGCCTGACCCGTCCCGGTGCCGGTTCACGGACCGGCATCAAGGCCTTTCGATCACGTCCCGATCGTCGCGTGACCGCAGCCGGGCCGGCGGCCGATCAGCCGCCGGTCACTTTCACGTCGCCATGCAGGCGGGCGCCCTTGGCGGTCGTCAGCGTCGCGCATTCGATATCCGCGTCGACCTTGGCCTGGGACTGAAGTTCCACGTCGCCGGCCTTCAGCGCGCCTTCGAACGATCCGCGCAGCTGTGCCGTCTCGACCTTGACGGTGCCTTTCACGCGACCGTTGGAGAGAATGTCCAGTTCGGCGGCCTCGATATCGCCGGTCACGTCGCCATTGATGTCGATGGCGCCGGTGCTGGTCAGGTTTCCGTCGATCTTCAGATCGGCCTGAATGGTCGTTTTGCCCATGTGTCCGTTTCGATCCCTTGTCTCGCTCGCACCCGACAATGAGAGAGGGGCGGGCCGAAAGTAAAGCGAATTCCTGATATGTGCGTCCAGGCACAGAGGCTGTTCGCGCGGTACTGTTTCATTCTTCTGCGCACGCATATCTAAGGCCGAGATGACGTTACAAAAGGAGAGGGGCATGACCCAGATGAACGCATTCGGACTTCTTGTCGCGCGCCTGGCGCTCGCGGCGCTTTTCATCGTTGCCGGATTCGGCAAGCTCGGCAATGTCGAGGGATTCGCGGGCTACATGGCATCTGGCGGGATACCGGCCGCCCTGGCCTGGCCGGTGATCCTGTTCGAGATCGGCTTCGGGCTGGCCCTGGCCGTCGGGCTCCAGACCCGTCTCGCGGCCCTGGGCCTGGCCGCGTTCTGCGTGGTGAGCGGTCTGCTCTATCATTACGTGCCGGGCGACCAGATGCAGATGACAAGCTTCCTGAAGAATATCGGCCTGGCCGGGGGCTACGTCGCCCTGGCGATCGCGGGGGCCGGGGCCTGGTCGGTCGATGCGAAATTCGGCCGGGGTGCAGCCGCCGCGACGGCCTGACCGGCCGCAGGGTCCGCACCGCTGTCCGGGGTCACCGCCAGATCGGGCGGTGGCGCCTTTTCAGTGCCCCACCGCGATCTGTGACGGGCTGCCCCTCGCCTTGCGGGGCAGGGCGGTCTATACCGGTCGGACGACCCCCGGCGGCCGGGGGCATGCGTCGTTCCGCGAACACCGCTGTCGATGGCGGGCCGACGCCTGCGCCGGCCGGAACGAATTGATCCCTGACGAGGACCGCCATGCGCGCCACCGACACCCAGACCGATACCGCCCCGCTGCCGGACCCGTCCATGACTTGTTTCAAGGCCTATGACGTCCGGGGACGCCTGGGCGACAATTTCGACGCCGCCACCGCGCGCCGGATCGGCGCGGCCTTCGCGGCCGTGATGCGGCCCCGGACCGTCGTGGTCGGCCGCGACTGCCGCGAGAGCAGCTCCGAGATCCTCGACGCGCTGGCCGCCGGGCTGACCGGCGCGGGCGTCGACGTGCTGGATATCGGCCTCGCCGGGACCGAGGAGGTCTATTTCGCCACCGCCCATCTGGACGCGGAGGGCGGGATCGAGGTCACGGCCTCGCACAATCCCATCGACTATAACGGCCTGAAGATCGTCGGCCCTGGCAGCCGGCCCCTGTCGGAGGAAGAGTTCGACGCGATCAAGGGCGCCGCGCAGGCGGGCGCCGCGGGCGATCATGGCGGCTCCGCGGGCAGCCGGCAGCCGGCGGCGGTCCGCGATGCCTATGCGCGCCATCTCGTCGACATGGTCGCGGTCGACCGGCTTCGCCCGGTCCGGCTCGTGGTGAATGCCGGCAACGGTGTCGCCGGGCCCGCCTTCGACGCGATCCTCGACGAACTCGAACGCCGGGGTGCGCCGGTCACGGTGACACGGCTGCACCATGCGCCCGACGGGCGCTTCCCGAACGGCATTCCCAACCCGCTGCTGGAGGAAAACCGCCCGGTCACGGCCGAGGCGGTCCTGCGCGAGGGCGCCGATCTCGGCATCGCCTGGGACGGCGATTTCGACCGCTGCTTCTTCTTTACCCATGAAGGCGGCTTCGTGGACGGGGAATACGTCGTCGCCCTGCTGGCCGAGGCCTGCCTCGCCACCGCGCCGGGTGAGACGATCGTCCACGACCCGCGCGTGATCTGGAACACCCAGGACACGGTGTCGCGCGCCGGTGGCGTCGCCGTCCAGTCGCGCACCGGGCATGCCTTCATGAAGCGCGTGATGCGCGCGCACGGCGCGATCTATGGCGGCGAGATGTCGGCGCATCACTATTTCCGCGACTTCATGTATTGCGACAGCGGGATGATCCCGTGGCTCAAGATCTGGGAACTGGTCTCGCGCCGGGAGCAGCCGCTCGCCGCGCTCATCGACAGCATGAAGGCACGCTTCCCGTCCTCGGGCGAGATCAATTTCGAAGTGCCGGACCCGAAAAAGGTGATCGAGCGCGTGGCCGCGCATTTCGAACAGGAGGGCGCGGAGATCGCGCATTTCGACGGGGTGAGCATCACCTTCCCGGACTGGCGGGCGAGCCTCCGGGCATCCAGCACCGAGCCGCTGATGCGCCTGAACGTCGAGGCGCGCGGCGCCGCCGGCCAGGTGCGGCACGGCGTCGACAGGGTGCGGGCCACCATCGACGCCGCCACGGGCTGAGCAGCGTCAGCCGAGCACCTCGTCCACGATCCGGCGCAGCGGCACCCGGGCCCCGAGCCGCCGCGCGAGCAGGAACATGCCGCCGAACTTGCGCTGGAGATAGAGCGCATCCATGGGCAGGGCTGTCGGGAAATAACCGGCTTCCGCCAGCGCCATGCCTTCGGCGTTCAGCTCCGTCGACAGCGCCGTTTCGGCAAAATCGAAGTGACCCGCCCCCAGCACCGCGTCGAAGATCCGCCCGGCCATCGCCACGACCCGGTCCGCCAGATCGGGCAGGACGCCGTCGTCGAGGAAACCGATCGCGGCGAGGCATGCGACGACCGCGCCCCGGTCGCCGTCGCGCCCCGCCTGCGCGAGCCGCCGGTAAAGGTCCACCAGGTCGGGGTCGAGCACCCGGGTCGCGCCGAAATCCAGCAGAACGATCCGGCCGGTCCGGTCGTCGTAGCGGTAGTTCGCGAAATTCGGATCCGATTGCATCATCCCGAATTCGAAAACCTCGCGCAGCGTCAGCCTGATCAACGCCGTGGCGATCCGGTCGCGTGTCTCTTGCGGCGTGTCGGCGGTCTCTTCGATGGGCCGGCCCGGCATGAAGGACATGGCGAGGATCCGGGGCGTCGTCCATTCCGGGTAGAGCCGGGGCACCACGAAAGCCGGGTCGTCGGCCAGCAGGCCGCCGAAGGTCTCGAGGTGGCCGGCCTCGGCCTGGTAATCCGCCTCGGCCCGGAGCAGCCTGCGTGCCTCCTCGAGATAGGGGGCCAGGTCCAGCCCGGCGGGCAGCAGCCCCGACATGCGCAAGAGCGCGCCCACGTTACGCACGTCGCTGTCGATGCTGTCGACGACGCCGGGATACTGCACCTTGACCGCGAGATCCTCGCCGCTCCGGCGCCGGACACGGTGGACCTGCCCGATGGATGCGGCGGCGACCGGGCGGGTGTCGAAGCGTTCGAATTGTCCCAGCCAGGCCGTGCCCCAGTTCGCGTTCAGCACCGACTTGAGCTGGCGGGGGGGCATGAAATGCGCATCCGCCCGGAGCCGCGACAGGATCTCCGACAGCTCGGGCGGCAGCAATTCCCCGGCATCCATGGACAGCAGCTGGCCGACCTTCATCGCCGCGCCCCGCATCTGGGCAAGCTCGTTGGCCAGGCGGGTCATGTTGCCGGGCGTCAGCAATAGCCCCCGGTAACTCGGCCGGGCGCCCCGGCTCAGGTGGCGCACGCCCTCGAGCGCCATGCCGCCCGCGATCCCGGTCGCCATGCTGCCGAGCCGGCCGAGCCGGGCGACCCGGCTCGCGGGGACCCGGACCGGGCGTGGTGTCCATGTGTCGCGCATCGGCACTGTCTCCGCGGGGGCGTCCCCATGCGAGATATCGGGAACCGTCGGACATTCAACGGCCGCCCGGACCGCCACCGCGCAAGCGGCTGGATAGATTGGTCAAAATGCCGCGCCCCGGGGACTCGCCGGGCGGCGATCGCCGCCTAGCATCACCTATCGAGGTAACAGGACGCCGCCATGCGCGGTCGCAGTGAAGGGAGCGGAAATCGATGGCGAACGCCGAGCTGAACGCCACGGCAGAAAGCCCGCAGCAGGGCTTTTTCACCCGGTGGTTCATGTCCACCAATCACAAGGATATCGGGATCCTCTATCTCGTGACCTCGGCCGTGATCGGCCTGATCTCGGTCGCGCTGACGGTCTACATGCGCATGGAGCTCATGGAGCCCGGCGTTCAGTACATGTGCCTCGAGGGCGCGGGTCTCACGGCCGCGGCGGCCGAGAACTGCACCCCGAACGGGCATCTGTGGAACGTGCTGATCACCAGCCACGGCATCCTGATGATGTTCTTCGTGATCATCCCGGCGCTGTTCGGCGGTTTCGGCAACTACTTCATGCCTCTGCAGGTCGGCGCACCCGACATGGCGTTCCCGCGGCTCAACAACCTCAGCTACTGGCTCTACGTCGCGGGCACGGCGCTGGCGATCGCGTCGCTTTTCGTGCCCGGTGGGAACGGGCAGGACGGATCGGGGCTGGGCTGGGTGCTCTATCCGCCGCTCTCGACGCAGGAGGCGGGGTATTCGACCGATCTGGCGCTCTTCGCGCTGCACGTGTCCGGCGCGTCCTCGATCCTTGGCGCGATCAACGTCATCACGACGTTCCTGAACATGCGCGCGCCGGGGATGGATCTCTTCAAGGTGCCGCTCTTCGCCTGGTCGATCTTCGTGACCGCGTGGATGCTGCTGCTGTCGCTGCCGGTCCTGGGCGGCGCGATCACCATGCTGATCACCGACCGGAACTTCGCCACGACCTTCTTCGATCCCGCGGGCGGCGGCGACCCGGTGCTTTACCAGCATATCTTCTGGTTCTTCGGGCACCCCGAGGTCTACATCCTGATCCTGCCGGCCTTCGGCATCATCAGCCACGTGGTCTCGACCTTCTCGCGCAAGCCGATCTTCGGCTACCTGCCGATGGTCTGGGCGATCGTGGCGATCGGGGCGCTGGGCTTCGTGGTCTGGGCACACCACATGTACACCGTGGGCATGAGCCTGTCGCAGCAGACCTATTTCATGCTGGCGACGATGATCATCGCGGTGCCCACCGGCATCAAGGTCTTCAGCTGGATCGCCACAATGTGGCAGGGAAGCCTGTCCTTCGAGACGCCGATGCTGTTCGCCCTCGGGTTCATCTTCCTTTTCACGCTGGGTGGCGTGACCGGTATCGTGCTGTCCCAGGCCGGGATCGACCGGGCCTACCACGACACCTATTACGTGGTGGCGCATTTCCACTACGTGATGAGCCTCGGCGCGGTGTTCGGGATCTTCGCCGGCATCTACTACTATTTCGGCAAGGTGACCGGGCGGCACTATCCCGAATGGGCCGGTAAGCTGCATTTCTGGCTGTTCTTCATCAGCACGAACGTCACCTTCTTCCCGCAGCACTTCCTGGGGCGCCAGGGCATGCCGCGGCGCTACATCGACTATCCCGATGCCTTCGCGCTCTGGAACTACGTGTCGTCCATCGGGGCCTTCGTCGCCTTCGCGTCGTTCCTGTTCTTCCTCGGTGTGATGGTCTGGGCGGTGCTCTACGGGCGCCGGGTGAACGCCGAGAACTACTGGACCGAGTCGGCCGACACGCTCGAATGGACGCTGTCCTCACCGCCGCCGGAGCACTGTTTCACCGATCTGCCGGGGCCCGAACAGTGGGATCCCGCGCAGCGCAAGAAGCGCACCGGTCACGTCTGATCCCGCGCCGGCGCGATCTGACCGGCACGAAAAAAGGCGCGGCCTGCGGGCCGCGCCAGTGTGGAGGAAGAAACCATCCCGTGAATGGTTTCCCCCGTTGACCTATGCTCCGCCCGGGCCCCCGGCCAGTCCGCCCGGCCGGATTTTTTCGATCACTCCGCCCGGGCCCGGGCGACGGCCACGCGGCTTTGCCGGGCGCGTTTCCTGTCGAAGACGACCTGCCTGGGCTGCCAGCGGTAATCCGCATCCGAAACCGTAGGCGTCCAGTGGAGTTCGCCGCCCTTGCGCCAGGGGTCGAGGACGATCCCGGCGAACATGTCGTCGCCGCGCGCGCTTACGATCACGGTGCTGTGCTCGATGCGGAACGGGTTGTCGGCATTGGCGATCGCCCGGTGAAAGCTGAGCGTTTCGAAGCCTTCCCGCCGCAGCCGCGCCTCGAGGTCGTCGGCCCAGTGGTAGCAGAGCCCGCGGGGACGCAGCCCCATATTGACCTTCATGTTGTGGATGAGCGGGGGATCGGTGATCTCGTAGGCGCGGGCCAGTCGCGCGGTTTCCGCATAGGCGATTTCGGCCAGGCGGCCGGCCTCGCCGGGGGCAACCGCCGGGCCGAGCGCCGCCACCCCGGTGGCCAGGCGCGAGACCGCGTCGCTGTCGGCCGGGCGCGGGGCGTCCGGCGCCGCGGCACAACCCGCAAGAATGGCGGCGGCGGCAATCATCAGCAGGATATGGCGTGTGGCGCGTCGGATCATCGCGGGTCCCGGTGGCGGTCGTCAGGTCAACTGGTAGCCTCGGGCGGCGATCCTGTCGAGCCGGGCGCGGCGTTTGCGGTCGTGCCGGGGACCGGCATCGTGAACCCGGTCTTGACGCGTTCCATCACGGCGCTGGTGCGGAACCGCGCGACGTTCTCCTCGTCGAAGAAATGGCGCCGGGTGAACGCCTCGTAATCGGCCATGTCGCGGGCAGAGAGGATCAGGATGAAATCCGCGTTTCCGGTGACGTAGTAGCATTGCATCACCTCCGGCGCCGCGCGCATCCGCTGCTTGAACCGGTCGAGTGCCGCGGGCCGCTCGTTCATCAGCGTCACCTCCACCACCAGCATCAGCCCGCGGCCGAGCTTTTCCGGTGAAAGGCGCGCCACGTCGGCCTCGATATAGCCCGCCGCGCGCAGCCGGTTCGCCCGCTTGCGGCAGGCATCCGCGGAAAGCCCGACCTTTGCGGCGAGCGCTTCGGCGGTCTGGCGCGTGTCGCGCTGGAGCGCGTCGAGGATGAGAGCGTCGAATCTGTCCATCCACGCAGTATAGGCCGCGAAGCGGATCGTGGCGCCCCCGGCAGCCCGTGGGTTTCCGGAATCCGGACGAAAAGGGCGTCTTCGCGCCGGGCTCGGGCGGGGAAGGGGAGCAGTTTTCCGGGAAAAGCCGGCCCGCGCGGGGTATGCTCTGCGAAACGCAGAGGGGGACCGAAGGTGCCAGAGCAACTTGACAATCCGTTCCGCGGCACCGGGCTGCCTGGGCAAGACGTGCTGCCGATCAGCGATCCGGGCGGGGTGCGCGCCCTGCTCGCATCCTGTCCGGCCCATGCCGTCACGCCGCTGCACGAGGCGGCCGCACTGGCCGGGGAGGCCGGGGTTGGGCGGCTTTACCTGAAGGACGAGCGCGCGCGCATGGGGCTTGGCAGCTTCAAGGCGCTGGGCGCGGCCCATGCCATCGCGCGGGACGCCGCCGCGGTTCCGGACCGCGCCGACTGGGCCACGGCGCTCGCCGGGCGAACCTATGTGACCGCCAGCGCCGGCAACCACGGGCTGTCGGTGGCGGCCGGCGCGCGGATCTTCGGGGCGGCGGCGGTGATCTTCCTGGCGGACACGGTGCCGGAAGCCTTCGCGACGCGCCTGCGCGCGCGGGGGGCGCAGGTCGAGCGGGCGGGCGCCACCTACGAAGACAGCATGGCCGCCGCCGAGGCCGCCGCGGCCGCACATGGCTGGGCGCTGCTCTCGGACAGTTCGTGGCCGGGCTATACCGAGCCGCCCCTGCGCGTGATGGAAGGGTATCTCGAACTGGCCGTCGAGGCGGCGGAACAGATCGACCTTCCCCCGACCCATATCCTGTTGCAGGCGGGGGTGGGCGGGCTTGCCGCGGCGGTGGCGGCCCATGCCCGTGCCGTCTGGGGGCAGCGGCCGCGGATCGTGGTGGTCGAACCCGACGCCGCCCCGGCCCTGATCGAGAGCATCCGCGCGGGGCGGCTGGTCACGACGACGGGGCCGGTCTCGGCAATGGGCCGGCTCGACTGCAAGACGCCGTCGATGATCGCGCTGGCCGGGCTGGCCCGCGATGCCGACCGCTTCGTGACCGTAACCGAGGACGAGGCCGCGGCAGGGGTCGCGGCGCTTGCGCGGCACGGCTTCGCCACGACCCCGTCGGGGGCGGCCGGCGTGGTGGCGCTTCTGGCCGGGCTGCCGGGCCTCGACGCCAAGAGCCGCGTGATGGCCATCCTGAGCGAGGGACCGGAGGATGGCTGACAGCGCCCTGGTCTTTCCGGCAGCGGAGTACCGCGGCCGGGTCGCGGCGCTGCAGGCCGGCATGGAGGCCGCGGGTCTGCACGCGTTGCTTCTGACCACGCCGCCGGATGTCTTCTACGTGACCGGCTTCCTGACCCGTTTCTGGGAAAGCCCCGCACGGCCCTGGTTCGTGCTGGTGCCGGCCGCCGGGGACCCGGTGGCGGTCATCCCCAGCATCGGCGCCGACCTGATGGGACGGGGCTGGATCGCGGATATCCGCAGCTGGGACGCGCCGGACCCCGCGGATGACGGGGTGAGCCTGCTGGCCGAGACGCTGGCCGCCCTGGTGCCAGAGCGCGGAAGGGTTGGGCTGCCCATGGGACTCGAGACGCATCTGCGCATGCCTCTGGCCGACTACGACCGGGTGCGGACCCGGCTGGCGCCGCGCGCCTTCGTCGACGCGACGGCGGTGGTTCAGCGCGTGCGCGAGATCAAGTCCGAGGCCGAGATCGGGAAAATCCGCGCGGCCTGCGCCGTGGCCGACCGGGCCTTCGCCCGGTTGCCGGGAATCGCGGCGCCGGGCCGCGGGCTCGACGCGGTGTTCCGCGCCTTCCAGGTCGCGCTGCTGGAAGAAGGCGCGGACTGGGTCAGCTACGTGGCCGGCGGCGCCGGGCCGGGCGGGTATGGCGACGTGATCTCGCCCGCCGATGACCGGCCCTTGGCGACGGGGGACGTGCTGATGATCGACACCGGCGCGGTGCGGCAGGGGNATTTCTGCGATTTCGACCGGAATTTCGCGATCGGCCCGGCCGGCGACGCGGCCCGGCGCGCCCACGGCGCGCTTTATGCCGCGACCGATGCGGCGCTGGCGGCGCTTCGCCCCGGCATGCGGGCCTGTGATCTGCACCGGGTCATGGCGGAGGCGCTCGTCGCGCGGGGCGTGCGGCCCGGTGGCGGGCGTCTCGGTCACGGGCTGGGGCTGAGCCTGACCGAGTGGCCGTCCTTCACCCCGCGTGACACGACCGAGCTGCGCGCGGGGATGGTGCTGACGCTGGAGCCGGGCGTCGCCATCGCGCCGGGCCGGATCATGGTGCACGAGGAAAACATCGTCCTGCGCGAAGACGGCGCCGAGCTGCTGTCCACGCGGGCGCCGGCCGAGCTGCCGGAGATCCCGGTATGAGCCGGCCGGTCTACCACCTGACGGGGCCGATCGGGGTGACGGGCACGCTGGGCCTGATCGTTCTGCAGGCCGACGAGACCATCGAGCAGGATTTCCGGCGTATCCTTCCGGCGCCCGACCCGGCGCTCTATGTCAGCCGAATTCCCTCGGGGGCGGATCTCAATCCCGACACCATCGCGGCCATGGAGCATGACCTGCCGCGCGCGGCCGCGCTCTTTCCCGGGGCGGCGGCGTTCGACGTGGTCGGCTATGCCTGCACCTCCGGCACCACGCTGATCGGGCCCGCGCGGGTGCGCGCGCTCGTGCAGGGTGCCTGCACGGCGCGGGACGTAGCCGATCCGTTGACCGCCGCGCGGGCCGCCCTGCGCACGCTCGGTGTCGGGGCGATCGCGCTCGTCTCCCCCTATATCGCGCCGGTCGCCGGGCCGGTGCGCCGCGCCTTCGAGGCGTCGGGCCACCCGGTGACGGCGACGGTTTCCTTTGGCGAAGAGGTGGAATCCCGCGTCGCGCGGATCGATCCGGCCTCGATCCGCGCGGCGGCACTGGAGGCGGGCGCGGCGCCGGGCACCGAGGCGGTGTTCCTGTCCTGCACCAACCTGCGGACATTCGACGTCATCGACGATCTCGAGGCAGCGCTGGGCCTGCCGGTGATCAGTTCGAACCAGGCGCTGGCCTGGTACATGATGCGCGCGATCGGGCTGTCCTGCCCGGCGGGGGCGCCGGGGCGTCTGTTTCGAGCCCGATCCTAGGGCGCGCCGCCGGTCACGCTGTCGCCGTTGCCGAACATCGCGGCCGTGACGGCCCGCACCGCGGCGATGCGCGCGATGGTGTCGTCCCAGACCTGTTCCGGTTTGCGCCGGATTCGTGCGATGCCCTCGGCCTGCGCCGAGTCCGCGGCCGCGGCGGCGACCGCGGCCGCCGATTCCATGTCGTCGAGCCGGGGAAGCAGCGCCATACCGTCCAGCCCCAGCGCACGGGCCCTGCCGACGAGCGCATGGGCCGCGGCAAGCGCGGTTCCGTCCGTGATGCGCTCGGCGCGCACGTCCAGGATCCCGCGGAAGAGCCCGGGAAAGACCAGCGCGTTATTCACCTGGTTGGGAAAATCGCTCCGCCCGGTGGCGACGATGCGCGCCCCGGCGGCCTGTGCGACCTCGGGCCAGATCTCGGGCGTGGGGTTCGCGCAGGCGAAGAGGATGGCGTCGGCAGCCATGCCGCTGACGGCGTCCGGCGGGATCACCTCCGGGCCCGGCCGCGAGAAGGCGATGCAGACATCGGCCCCGTCCAGCGCTTCCGAGATGCCGCCGGGCAGTCGGTCCTTGTTCGTCTCGTTGCAGATCGCCCATTTCTCGCGCAGGCGGTTGCGGTCCCCCGCGATGTCGCCACGATTGGCGTGGAGCAGTCCCTTGCTGTCGCAGACCCGCATCAGATCGGGATCGGCGCCCGCCGCCTTGAGCAGGCGATAGACCGCCGTGTTGGCCGCACCGATGCCGATCAGCGCGATGCGGACCTCGCCAAGCGATTTGCCCACCACGTCGAGCGCGCTCAACAGGCCGGCCAGCGCAACCGCCGCCGTGCCCTGCTGGTCATCATGCCAGACCGGGATCGGCAGCGTGCCCTGCAGCGCCTCCAGCACGCGGAAGCATTTCGGCGTGGCGATGTCCTCGAGGTTCACGGCGCCGAAACTCGGCGTGATGGTTCGGACGAAATCGACGATCTTGCCGGGGTCCGCGGCGTCGATGCAGAGCGCCGTCGCATCGACGCCGCCCAGGTATTTGAACAACAGCGCCTTGCCTTCCATCACCGGCATCGCGGCCTCGGCCCCGATATCCCCAAGCCCCAGAACCCGGCTGCCGTCCGAGACGATGGCCACCCGGTCGCCGCGCCCAGTCAGTGTCCAGGCCTCGTCCGGCGTCTCGGCCACGGCACGCGCCACCGCGGCGACGCCGGGCGTGTACCAAAGCGCGAAGTCGTCGATGCCGTGGACCGGGCATTTCGGCAGGCTCTGGATCTTGCCGCGCCAGCGGCGATGCGCGTCCAGCGCGCGGGCCGCGATATCCGCACTGCGTGTTTCTGAATCCTTCATGGCCGGCGTCCCCCCTTGATGCCGCGATCCGGACGCGGCCCGTAATCGGGCCTCTCCGCTCCGGCCGGGCGGTGGCGCGCGCTGGGCAGCTGGTCTTCGCCCGCGATCGCCGGCTTCGGTCCGCCTGGGCCGGTCTCGAACTCGAACGCAAGAGCACGCAACACACCGACGTCGGGAATGGTGCGGGCGGCGGGGACGCCAATCAAGAAAAACTTTGCCGGGTCAGCCGCCTGCGGCCTCCCGGCCGCGCCCGGAAAACCCGGGCCCATGCGGGTCGCGGCTTGCGTTCGGCGGGCGATCCCGGCGATGAAGATCGCACATGGCCCTGTGCCGACGTCGAGGAAAGGACACGCCCATGCCGAGCGAATTCGCGATCTATCCAAGCCTGCGCGACCGCACCGTCTTTGTCACCGGGGGGGCCTCGGGCATCGGCGCCGAGATCGTGGCGGGCTTCGCCGCGCAGGGCAGTCGTGTCGGCTTCGTCGACATGGACGCGGAGAGCGCCGACGCGCTGGCCGAGCGGTGCGGAGAAAACGTCGCCTTCGAGGTCTGCGACCTGCGCGACATCGACGGGCTCAGGGCGGGTTTCGCGGCGCTCAAGGCGCGACTGGGCCCGGCCGAGGTACTGGTCAACAACGCCGCGCGCGACGACCGTCACGACTGGCGCGAGACGACCCCGGCGTACTGGGACGACCGGATGGACACCAATCTCCGGCACATGTTCTTCGCCATGCAGGCCGTCGCGCCGGACATGATCGCGGCCGGGCGCGGCGCGATCGTCAACATGGGGTCGAATTCGTGGTTCGAGGCGGGCGCCGGGTTTCCCGCCTACGCCACGGCCAAGGCGGCCGTGCACGGGCTGACGCGGACCATGGCGCGGGAACTCGGCCCGCACCGCATCCGGGTCAACACCGTGGTGCCGGGATGGATCATGACCGAACGGCAAAAGACGCTCTGGGCCACGCCGGAGGCGCTTGAAAAACACCGGCAGGGGCAATGCCTGCCGGACCTGATCGACCCCGTCTATGTCGCCCGTATGGTGATCTTCCTTGCCTCCGACGACGCGGCGATGTGCACGGCGAACAACTACATGGTCGAAGCCGGCTCGATCTGAGCCGCGCNGGGACGGGCGGGGGCGGGGCGCGCATACACCCGATCATCGCGATGAGGAGCCATCCGCGGTCCATGTCGACCGCGACCGAGCGCATCATGCGCGAGCGCGACGCCTTCGCGGCGCTGGCCGCCGAGAGGTCGCAATTCGCGGACAATCTCGACCATCACCGGTCGTTCCACCTGCGCTTCGGCGAGATCGCGCGGCGCGGCTGACGCGGTCCGGTCCCGCCCGGTTGACCCGGGGCGGCGACTCAGGCAGTGGGGCGGCTTCGCCGGCCTTGGGGCGGGTTCGCCTGCCCTGGTCACGTCCCATGCGACCGAAACACGCAAGGATCTCGATATGCTGCGGGTTCTGGGAAGCGTCTGGGCGCTGCTGATCGGCATGATCCTGATCATGATCGGCAACGGGATGCAGTCGACCCTGATGGGGGTGCGCGGCGGCATCGAGGGGTTTTCCACCTCGGCGCTCTCGATCATCACGGCGGGCTATTTCGTGGGCTTCCTGGCCGGCTCGCGGGCGGCGCCCGTCATGATCCGCCGCGTGGGCCATGTCCGCGCGTCTTCGCCGCGCTCGGCTCGTTCATGTCGGCGGGGCTGATCGCCTTTCCGCTGATCGCGGACCCGGTCGTCTGGACGGTCTTGCGGGTGATCCTGGGGTTCTGCCTCTCGGGGGTCTACGTGACCGCCGAGAGCTGGCTCAACAATGCCGCCGACAACCAGACCCGTGGCAAGGTGCTGTCGGCCTACATGATCGCCCAGACGCTGGGCATGGTCACGGCGCAGGGGCTGTTGAACCTGGCCGATGCGGCGGGCTTCGTTCTTTTCGTGCTGTCCTCGATCCTCGTCTCGCTGTCCTTCGCGCCGATCCTGCTGTCGGCCTCGCCCGTGCCGGTGACCGAGGCGACCCGGGCCATGACGCTGGCGCAGTTGTACCGGCGCTCGCCGCTCGGCACGGTGGGCACGCTGCTTCTGGGCGGGGTGTTTGCCGCGCAGATGGGCATGGCGGCGGTCTACGGGGCCAAGGCCGGCCTGGCGGTCGGGCAGGTCTCGGCCTTCATCGCGGCGATCTTCGTCGGCTCGCTGGCGCTGCAATACCCCATCGGCTGGCTGTCGGACCGGATGGACCGGCGACTGCTGATTCTCGTGCTCGGCATGACGGGGGCGGCGGCCACCTGGGCGGGCTTCGTGTCGGGCGGGGCGCTGCCGCTCTTGCTGGGGGCGGCGTTCCTGATGGGCGGCATGGCGAACCCGCTCTATTCGCTGCTGATCGCCTACACGAACGACTACCTCGAGCTGGAGGAAATGCCCGCCGCCTCGAGCGCGCTGGTCTTCATTTACGGCATCGGTGCCATCGCCGGGCCGCTGGTGACCGGCGGCGTCATGAACGTCGTCGGGCCGGACGGCTTCTGGCTGGTGCTGTCGGCGCTGTTCCTGGCGATCGCGGGATACGCGGCCTGGCGCATGACCCGCCGCCCGGCGATCCCCGTCGAAGAGACCGGCGCCTATGTGGGCGTTTTGCCGACCTCGTCGCCGGTGGCGGTCGAGGCCGCGCAGGAATGGGTCATCGACAATGCCGAGGAGGCCGGCGAGGACGAGGCCGACCTCTAGGGCCCGACCGCCCGCGCCGTCAGTCGAGCACCGCGCCGACCGCGCCGATCAGGTCGAGCACTTCGCGCGTCTCCTCGTCGACACGCACCACCTGGTCGCCGATCCGGTAATAGGTGCCGTCGCGGTCGAGGCCATAGCGCCAGGGCCGGTCGATGCGACGGTAATCGCCGTCGATCCTGTCGCCCACGCGGTAGGGTGGACCTTTCTTCGCCAGGCCGGGCGGAACGCAGGCCGGATCTTTCTTGGCAAGCCCCGGCGGACATCCCCCCGGCGGGTCCGCGGCCACGAAGGTGGTCGAGAGGAGCAGGCCGCCAAGCAGGCCGATGAGGGCGCCGATACGCATGAGGACTCCTTTCTTCCGGTCTCGGTCACGGCGAGGCCGCTATGCGGCATAGCATACGCATGGCCCGCGCCGCTGTCCCGCCGACTGTCGTCGCGCCGGCGGATCGCCGCCGTCCCGGCCGCGCGGGCCGTAACGGCCCGGGCACCACCGTGGTTCCCGCCATCGTGGCGCCATGCGCGATTCCGGCCTGCCCGCGTGTTTTGTCTCGCACGGCATTGAATCGCGGCCGGAAACCCGCGATATCCGCGGTGCAGCAAGGAGAGAGCGCTTGAATCAGGATCCCGACACCCCGCGCAGGGCCTCTCTGTCGCTGCCGATCCTGAGGACGTCGCGCGCGCTCGAGGAGGCGGGCACGCTGACGCTCGGCAATCTGCTCGCGGCGCTGGGCGAGCGATCCTTCGGCTGGGCGCTGTTGGTGTTCTCGCTGATCACGCTCCTGCCGCTGCCACCAGGCTCGTCGCTGGTGACCGCGCTGCCGGTGATGGTGGCCACGGCACAGATGGCGCTGGGCTTTCCCTATGTGCGGCTGCCCTGGGTGCTGGCGCGCATCCGCATCGATCATGCCAAGCTGCGCCGGACGCTTCTGCGCCTGCGGCCGGTCACCCGCCGGCTCGAGCGGATCCTGCGCCCCCGCTCACGTCACATATTCTCGGCCCGCTACGAACGGGCGCTCGGCGTCGCGCTCTTCGCCATCGCCTTCACGCTGTTCCTGCCCGTGCCGGGCAGCGGCTGGTTCCCGGCCGTGGCGCTGTTCATTTTCGGGGTCGGCCTGATCGAACGCGATGGCCTGGTCGCGGCCTTCGGCCTGGTGTTCGGCGCCGGCGCGATGGCGCTGACGCTGTTCATCATCCTGTCGCTCGCCAGCGGGGCAGAGACGCTGCTTCAGTGACGCCGTCACCGCACCGTCTGCCGGGCCGAAGACTGCCGGGCCGAAGACGGGACAATCCCGGCGTGATGCACTAGGTTCAGGGCTAGAGCGGCCTGCGCCGGTGTCCGACCGGCGTGCGGGCCGCGCGGACAAAGGAGAACGCGCCATGACAGACATGACCCGTCGCAGCCTGCTTGTCGGGGCGGCAAGCCTTGCCGCGACCGCGCCGGCCGCCCTGCGCGCGCAGGGCGCGGCCCCCGGGATCCACGTTCTGAAGGATCCGAACTGCGGATGCTGCATGGCCTGGGTCCGCATCCTGCGGGATGCGGGCTTCGAGGTGACCACCGAGGACAGCTACGGCGCGCTCCTCGTGCGTCACAAGCTCGACAACGGCATCCCGCCGGCGATGGCCTCGTGCCACACCGCGGAAATCGCGGGCTACATGATCGAGGGCCATGTGCCGGCGTCCGATATCCGCCGCCTGCTGCGCGAACGTCCCGACGCGGTCGGCCTGGCCGTGCCGGGCATGCCCTACGGGTCACCCGGCATGGGACCGGAAGACAGGCGCGAGGCCTATGACGTGTTCCTCATCCGGCGTGACGGGACAACCGAGGTCTTCACGCGTTACGCGGCCGCCTGACCCCGGAACGCGCGGCGCGGATCGACGCGGATTTCCCCGGCCGGCCGCGGACCTGAACCGGGCGCCGCGGACGCCGCCGGCGGAAAATTTCCGGAACGCGGTCTTTGCGTGTATGATTGACCATGTTTCCCAGCGTGCGTGCAGCCGCGTTCCCGCCCGAGAATCCGGAGGTCAAGCCATGCCCGCATACGAGGATTTTGCCGCGCTCGAACAGGAGGGCTGGACACGCGCGGACACGGCGCAGGGCTATGTCGACCTGTTCGCGCCTGCCAGCGACATGGCGATCCCGGCGATCCGGGACGCGCTGCGCGATCCCGGGCCGGTGCTCGATCTCTGCTGCGGCCAGGGCAACGTCACGGAGGCCCTGCTGCGCGACGGGCACCAGGTCACGAGCGTCGATTTTTCCGCCGCGATGCTGGGGCATGCGCGCCGCCGCGTACCCGGCGGCAACTTCGTCGAGGCTGACGCCCAGGACCTGCCCTTTCCCGACGGAACCTTCGGGACCGTCGTGTGCAGTTTCGGGTTGATGCACGTTCCCGACCAGCCACGGGCGCTGGCCGAGATCGGTCGCGTGCTGGCCCCCGGCGGCCGGTTCGTCATGACCTGCTGGGCGGGGCCGGACGTCTCGCCGGTGTTCCGGCTGTTTTACGGCAGTATGCGCGACCACGGTGCCGCCGGCGTCAGCCTGCCGGACTCGCCTGACTTTCACCAGTTCGCCGACGCGGTGACCGCGCACGGGTTGCTGGAGGAGGCCGGGCTCGCGCTGGAAAGCAGTCAGCCGGTCGATTGCCATTGGTGGCTGGAGCAGGCGGATGATCTCTTCGAGATATTCCGGCAGGGGGCGCCGCGGGCCGGCTACCTGCTGCGTCAGCAACCGCCGGAGGCTTTGAGCGCCCTGCGCGCGGCGATCGCCGCGGGCGCGCGGGAGAGCTTCGCCGACGGCGCCGGTCTGCGCGTGCCGATGCCGGCGGTCATGGTGATCGCGTCCCGGCCCTGAACCGGCGTTGATTTTCCCGCGCCGCGGTCCAGTTCGCCCTGCATGCGACATGCGGAGACGCTTTCATGACAGGATTTCCCCAGGCCAGCCGGGCCGCCGGCCTGGCGCGGCTCGCGGCCTTCGCGCCGCGGATGGGCACGCGCTATGCGCGGGGGCGCAATTTCGACCGCGGCCCTGGCGCGCACCGGGATGTGTCGATGCTGTCGCCCTATTTGCGCTGGCGCCTTGTGACCGAGCGCGAGGTCGTCGCGACCGCGCTGGAGGCGCATGGCCCGGAGGCGGCGGAAAAATTCATCCAGGAGGTGATCTGGCGGGGCTATTTCAAGGGCTGGCTGGAACGCCGCCCGGGCGTTTGGGACAGCTATCGCGACGGTCTCCACCGGGACCTCGTCGCGCTCGAGGAGGATCGCAGGCTGTGCCGGGCTGTCGCCGCGGCCGAGGCGGGCGAGACCGGCCTGGCCTGTTTCGACTCCTGGGCGGCGGAACTGATCGAGACCGGCTATCTGCACAATCACGCGCGGATGTGGTTCGCCTCGATCTGGATCTTCACCCTGGGCCTGCCATGGCGCGTCGGGGCCGATTTCTTTCTCCGCCATCTTCTGGACGGCGACCCGGCCTCGAACACCCTGGGCTGGCGCTGGGTCGCCGGTCTGCACACGCGGGGAAAAGCCTACAAGGCCGAGGCGTGGAACATCGCGAAATTCACCGACCGGCGGTTTGCCCCGCGTGAGGCGGATCTGTGCGAGGCCCTTCCGGATCTGGCCGGCGCCGAGGAACCGCACGGCCTGCCCGATGTCGCGCCGCTGCGCCCCGTCACGCCGCCCGATCCGAGAATCCCGGCCGCGCTACTCCTGACCGAGGAAGATTGCTGCCCCGGGGATTTCGACGCCGGGGCGCTCGATCTGCGTGCGGTCGCCACGCTCGCGGCCAGTCACCTGCGCTCGCCCCGGTCCGTGGCGCCGCATGTCGCGGCGTTCGACGACGCGGCGCGCGCGGATGCCTTGGCGCGGCTCGGGCGCGACGGCGCCGCCCTGTATGCAGGGGTGCCGGACGACCTGGCCCGATGGGCCCTCCGCGCCGGGGCCCGGCAGATCGTCACGCCCTACGTTCCACGCGGCCCCCTTCGGGACTGGCTGGACGCGGCGCAACCGGCGCTCGACCGCGCGGGGATCGTCCTGGCGGAATGGCGGCGCGATTGGGACGGCCTGATCTGGCCGCATGCGACGGCGGGTTTCTTCAAGGTAAAGAAGAAGATCCCCGCCATCCTTGAGGCTGCCGGCCTCGACTGATCGCCCGTCAGGCGACGCCCGGGTCGCCGTCATCCCCGGCGGTCACGCCACCGACCAGCTGGTAGGCAAGCAGGTCGCGGATCTCGGCGGGGTCGCGGACCAGCGGGCGAAGGGTGCCGCGCAGCCCGTCACGGTGCACCTGCGCGCTGCGTTCGGCCGCCAGCGCCGCATGCAGCGTGACGAAGCGAAAGCGCAGCCCCGCCCCGGGCGGCGCCTGCACCACCCACGGCAGGTCGCAGGGCAGGACCGAGCCGATCCGCGGGTAGCCGCCCGTGGTCTGGCATTCGCAGAGCAGCACGAAGGGCGTTCCGTCGCCGGTGATCTGGATGTCGCCGGGGATGACGATTTCAGACAGCACGCTGAGACCTGCATCGCTGTGAAAGCCGTCGGTATCGAAGGCGAGCGGCACGCCCATGCGGCTGCCGCGCGCGTCCCGGCGAAAGCCCGTGGACTCGAAGCGGGCGATTTCGCTGTCGGCGAAGAACCCGGTCTGCAGGCTGGGCACGACGCGGATGGTGCCGCCGTCGAACCGGGGGATGCCTGGCAGGCATTGGCCGGTCTCTCCCGGATGCGGATCGGGGCCGATGGCAAGCGTCGCGCCCGCCGCCAGCGGCCCGCCCAGCCCGCTGGCCAGATGGGCGCTGCGCGAGCCGAGCCGTTCGGGCCCGGCCACGCCACCGCCGACATGCAGGTATCCGTAGGTGCCCGCCTCCGCCCCGCCGATGGAAAGACGCGCGCCGGCCGGCAGCGCGTGGCTCGCGTTCCAGGCGAGGCGGG